>ENA-ORXT01000043-ORXT01000043.1-marine-metagenome-genome-assembly--contig:-NODE-43-length-174472-cov-53.998916_pt1 | contig 174472 bp, 176 predicted proteins | sample MGYA00237868_ERZ511482 | MGnify/ENA metagenome assembly ERZ511482
CACCATCACCACCCCCACCGGCGACACCATCCGCTAAAACGACAAAACCGGGCGCTTCCGCGCGCCCGCTTTGCCATCCAGCTGACGAGTGCAATGCTGGGAGGATGGAGCAAATCGATCCCGCTCAATACGACTTGCCCGCTTCGGACTTTGCCGAGCATATGGAACGCCAGGCGTACAACGTGTTGTACGAACGGCCGGCGATGCGGTCGTTGGTCGGTGATGTGGCTGGACTGCGCGTGCTCGATGTGGCATGTGGCGCCGGATCGCTGTCCGCCGAGATGTTCGATTCCGGCGCCCAAGTTGTCGGCATTGATGCCTCGAACGAAATGCTGCAGCTGGCTCGCCAGCGCGTCGGCGACGACATCGACTTCATCCAGCAAGACTGTTCCAAGCCGTTCACCTGGGCCGACGATGGTTCCTTCGACTTGATCGTGATGTCGCTCGCCTACCACTACCTGAACGACCATGCCGTCTTCCTCTCGGAGATGCATCGTGTGCTTCGAGACGACGGTTCGTTCGTGATCAGCACGCATCATCCGACCGATGATTGGCGACGGCTCGGAGGCTCGTACTTCGCCACCGAACTCAATACCGACAACTGGAAGGCCATCGACCAAGATGTGACCGCATGGCGGATGCCGCTTGGAACCATCACCGGACACTTCCACCAGGCAGGTTTCGTGATCGAGCAGCTCGTTGAGCCCCGCCCAAGCGCCGACCTGGCCGAGCACGAGCCACGCACGTTCGCCAAGCTCGAGCAGTGCCCCGCATTCATCCTCTTCCGACTGAGCAAGACGCCGCACTAGGTTGCGAGCATGGATGAACTGTCGAAGTTGGATGCCACTGCGCAAGCGGAACTGGTGGCGCGTGGTGATGCGTCGCCGCTCGAGTTGGTCGACGCGGCGATCGAGCGCATCGAGGCCCTGAATCCCGAGATCAATGCCGTCATCTACAAGGACTATGACCGGGCACGCACCGCCGCCCAATCACCAGAGCTGCCCCATGGGCCGTTCACCGGTGTGCCGTTTCTGATCAAGGACATCGGAGCCAACCAAGCGGGTCTCCCCTACTGGTCCGGCAACGCCGCGCTCAAGAACATGGGCCATATGGCAACCGGCGACACCGAACTGGGTGCACGTTTTCGCCAGGCCGGGCTGATCACGCTGGGCAAGACCAACCTGCCCGAGCTCGGCAGCGTGCCGACCACGCAACCGCTCAGCTGCGGGCCGACGAACAACCCGTGGGATCTCGAACGTTCACCTGCAGGCAGCAGCGGCGGCTCCGGCGCAGCCGTGGCCAGTGGCATGGTGCCGATCGCCCATGCCAACGACGGCGGAGGGTCGACTCGGCTACCCGCGGCGTGGAACGGCCTGGTCGGGCTGAAGACGACCAGAGGAACGGTGCCCAATCCTCACAACGTCTCCCGGCTCACATCGGAGCTGGTGGTGAGCCGCACGGTCCGTGACACCGCAACGCTGTTCGAGGCCGTGCGTGGTTCGGTCGACGCCGATCTGTTCAATGCCGAACCGGCCCCTGCTGCGCCAAGCGGCCCGCTCAAGATCGCAGTGATCAACAACGGAGGGCGCACTCAGATCGACGCCGACTGTGTGGCCGCAGTCGACGCCACCGCGAGCACGTTGGTCGAACTCGGCCACCATGTTCAGCACGTCGATGCCGACAACCTGATCGGCCCTGCCAGCAAGGTGAACGGCGAGCTGTGGATGGCCGCACTGGCTCGGCGAGTCGCCGGGGTGGGCGAGATGGCCGGGCGCCAGGTCACCGCCGACGACATCGAGCCGTACAACTGGACCGCCGCCGAGCGAGGCAAAGCCATGCTGGCCCACGAATGGCTGGCGGCAACAGAACGTCAGCAAGCGTGGTCTGCGTCGGTGATCGACTGGATGGCCGAGTACGACCTGCTGGTCACGCCGACCTCGGGCACACCACCCATGAAGACCGCCGATCTGTGGCCACCCGAAGACAAGCCGTGGAAGATCTCGTCGACCTATGCACTCATTGGCTTGTTCACGTTGCCGTTCAACGTCACCGGTCAGCCCGCGATCTCGCTGCCGCTACATCAGACGGCCGCCGGATTACCGGTGGGCGTGCAAATAGCGGCCAACATGGGACACGACCAGTTGTTGCTCGATATCAGCACGACGCTCGAAAGCGCCATGCCGTGGCGTGGCCGCATACCTGCCGTACACGCCTGATCACATAAGATCAGCATGTGAACGCTGAAACCGAACAACATGTAGACGTCCTGATCGTCGGTGCCGGCATCTCCGGTATCGGCGCCGCCTATCACCTACAGACCCTGTCGCCTGACCGTACCTTTACCATTCTCGAAGGACGAGAGAACCTGGGAGGCACGTGGGACCTGTTCCGCTACCCGGGAATCCGCAGTGACAGTGATATGCACACCCTCGGGTTCGGCTTCAAACCATGGACCGAAGCAAAGACCATCGCCGACGGCCCATCGATCCTGAAGTATCTGCACGAGACCGTGGCCGAGTACGACATCGAGAAGCACATCAACTTCCAGCACCTGGTGACTCGCGCCGAATGGTCGAGCGACACTGCAACCTGGACGGTCCAAGCTCAGGTCGGCCAAGACCAGACACCGACCGAGTACACCTGCAACTTCTTGTTCATGTGCTCGGGCTATTACAGCTACAAGAGCGGCTACAAACCCGACTTTGCCGGCGCCGACGACTTCCAGGGCCAAATCGTGCACCCCCAGGAATGGCCCGAAGACCTCGATGTGAACAACAAGAAGGTCGTGGTAATCGGCTCTGGTGCCACCGCCGTCACGATCGTTCCCGCCATCGCTGAACAAGTCGAGTCAGTGACCATGCTGCAGCGCACACCGACCTACATGGTGTCGCGTCCCTCGGTCGACAAGTTCTCCGAGAAGCTCCGCAAGTACCTGCCAGAAACGACCGCCTACGGCCTGATCCGCAAGCTGAACAGCGCTCGCGGCGAGTTCTTCTACAACCAGACCCGCAAGAAGCCCGACAAGGTCCGCGAGCAGCTGCTGGGCCTGGCCCGCAAGGATCTGGGCGACGAAGAAGTCGAAAAACACTTCACCCCCACCTACAACCCGTGGGATCAGCGGCTGTGTCTGATGCCCGACGGCGATTTCTTCAACGCCATCAAGGGCGACAAGGCCCGCGTGGTTACCGACCACATCAAACAGTTCGATGCCACCGGTATTCAGCTCGAATCAGGTGACCATCTCGACGCCGACATCATCGTGACCGCCACCGGATTGCAACTGGTGACGGTGGGCGACATGGACTTCATCGTCGACGGCGAACAGATCGACTTCTCCACGACATGGACCTACCGGGGCGTGGGCTACAGCGATGTGCCGAATATGGCGTCGTCGTTCGGCTACATCAACGCTTCGTGGACACTTCGTGCCGATCTCACCTGCGAATTCGTGTGCCGCATCCTGAACCACATGAAGGACACCGGTACCACCATCTGTACCCCGCGGCTGCGGCCGGCCGATGCCAACATGCCCGAGCTTCCCTGGATCCAGGACTTCGAATCGGGCTACATGGCGCGCATGATGCCCATGATGCCCAAGCAGGGCGATCGCGATCCGTGGACGAATCCTCAGCGATACTCGCTCGACAAGAAGACACTGCGCAAGGCGCCACTCGAGGACGGCGCCATGATCTTCTCGAACCCGGTTGCAGCCCACTCCAAGGTCCCCGCAGCCGTCTGAACGGAGCCGTACGCCATGGACCAGAGCCTCATCGAGCGCATCAAGCAGGACATGCACTACGAGTTCTCGCGCACCGGCCCGCCCGAGGGGTTCCCCAAGTTCCACGACATCGCAGTAGAACGCCACACCAGCAAAGAGTTCTTCGATCTCGAACAGGAACACGTCTTCGCCAAGAGCTGGGTTATTGCCGGACGCGCTGAAGACGTGGCCGGACCGGGTGACTACTTCGTCTTCCACGAGCTCAAAGATCCGCTGCTCGTCGTGCGGGGAACCGATGGCGTGGTGCGGTGCTTCTACAACACCTGCCAGCATCGTGGAGCCCCCGTGGTGCGCGAGGACAAAGGATCGGCTCGGCGACTGCGCTGCCAGTACCACTCGTGGACCTACGAGATCGACGGCGGCACGCTGGTGGCCCTGCCCGACGAACGCGATTTCGTGCAACTCGACTGGGAGCAACGCTGTCTCCCTCAGATCAGCTGCGCGGTGTTCGCCGGTTTTGTGTTCGTGAACAAGGATCCCGATGCCGCTCCCCTGGTCGACTGGATCGGCGGCGCCGCCGAGATGTTTGCGCCCTTTCAGGCCGACACACTTCGCGAGGTGTATCGCGAAAGCGAGATCATTCCGTGCAACTGGAAGGTCACCGCCGAAGCCTTTCTCGAGGTGTACCACTTCAAGCACATCCACTCACACAACGGGGTGTCGGTGCTCGACAACGCCGGCGCCGCCATGGGGCTCTACCCCAACGGCCACAGCCGCATGATCACGCCGTACTCGAAACAACAGTGCGCCCGGCTGGGTATGGACAGCTGGGATGACTGGAAGCCGGTGACTACAGAAACACGTGGTGTCATCGACGGCGTGCCCGACATGGTCAACTGCACCAGCACAGCCGTGAGTCTGTTCCCCAACGTGATCGTCCCGCTTGGATCGATCGGCTTTCCCATCAACGTCTTCTGGCCGATCGACGAGCGCACCACTCGGCTCGACTGGATCTACTACGCCCCCAAGGATTGGGAAGGCGACGAGCTGCCCGCTGACTGGCAAGCCCGGCGCCAGGTGTACAACGAGATCATGGCCGAGGACCAAGAGAACATGGCCCCCATGCAGCGCTCGATCGAGTCACCGGCGCTGACCGGCATCCCGATCAATTATCAGGAACGCCGCATCTGGCACCTGCACGAACAGATCGACCGCATGATCGGCACCGAGCGAGTCCCCCAGGACCTGCGCATCGAACAACTGCTCGGCCCCTTTATCGAGCGCTAGCTATAGCTGGCCAGCAAGCCTCAGCGTCGCCAGACTTCGGGATACAGGACGCATTCCACGCGGTCACCGGGAGCAAGCCTGCCGCCTCCGCCGTGAATGGTGCGAGCGTTGAAGACGGCAACATCGCCAGGTTCCATATCCCAGCGGCGCCCGCAGTTCGCACGAAGATGGCGTCGAAGAAGAAGTTCACCGCGACCGAACCCATGACCCGACACGCCAGTTCCGCCGGATGGCTTGGCGCAGAAGAATCACACCATTGGTCGCAAAGCACTGGACCTGCTCTTCGGTGATTTCTACGGCCGCTACCGACATGGAGAGATCGTAGACGTTGCCCCCGCCGACCGCGTACGATCGCGGCATGACTATTGCCGTGCCCTTCCCGACCACGCAGCCGACGGGCTACCACGTCTTCGACGACGAGCCGGCGTTCGATCCGGCCCGCCACCTGCAGCTCGAGATGCCCGCCGAGCGCGTCATGCTGACCGAGCTCGGCTACACCGCCGAACAGATCCGAACCAAGGCGACCGACTTCGCTGTCTCGTCACCATTTCGGGTGCTCTCCGACGAAGGCGCGGCCGTGATGCTCGACACGTGCCGTCGGCTACGAGCGTTTCATCGCCGGGCCGGAACCCGGATCGAACAGGTCACCCGCGGTGGCTGTTATCGCTCGCCGTTCTTGCGGGCCGTGTGCACCAGTCCCCACGTGTCCGAGCACTTGAGCCAGGTGTACGGCGTTGCCTGTGCGCCTCACCCCATGCCGCTGCACCTCGGCCACCTGAACTTCGAACCGTCGGACCTGGGAGCCAGCGTCGATAAATGGCACCACGACACACTGCCCCTCGACTACGTCATGATGGTCACCGATCCGGCCACGCTGCAGGGTGGCGAGTTCGAGTGGTTCCGCGGCACCAAAGACGACGCCGCCGCGCTGGCGGCCAGGGGCGAGACCCCACCTCGCGAACGGGTCGAGCAACCCGAGTTTCCGGCTGCGGGCTACGTCATTGCGTTGCATGGTGACATGGTCGTACATCGTGCCGCCGCCCTGCATGCCGAAGGTGAACGCATCACGATGGTCAATGGCTATGTCGGTATCGACACCTCACGCGACGATCAGAGCCGTTCAGCCGACCTGATCAGCGTCGATGATCCGGAATTGTTGTGGGCCGAGTGGGCGCGCTTCGCGGCATGGCGCTCGGCCGGGCGGCTGCAGTCGGTGATCGACGACATCGCCTTTGGCGCAGATGCCGAGACGAGCGCCCAAGCTCTCGAACACGCCATTGCCGACGCGCAACTTGCGGCCGACCAGATGCGACAGGGTGCGCCGTCTGCAATCCAGCACTACGAGTAAATTAGGGTGCAGAGCATGAAGCTCTGTACCGCAATGATGTTCGACGGCAACCCCGAACGAATGGCCAAAAGGATCGTCGACCTCGAAGCCGCCGGTGTCGACATGGTGCTCATCCCCGAGATCTACGGCTTCGACCAGATCTCGGTGCTCGGCTACGTCGCCGCCAAGACCGAACGCATCGAACTCATGACCGGCATCGTCAACGTCTATTCGCGCTCCCCTGCGCTCATTGCGCAAAGTGCTGCCACCATCGACGCACTGTCGGGTGGCCGATTCACGCTCGGTATCGGCACCTCGGGTGCCCAGGTGATCGAGGGCTGGCATGGCACCCCGTTCAAACGGCCGCTTGGTCGGACCCGCGACGTGGTCGACATCTGTCGCAAAGTCTGGACCGGCGACAAGGTCACGCACGACGGCAAGGCCGTCACCCTGCCATTGCCAGCTGATCAGGGCACGGGGCTGGGTAAGCCGCTCAAGTTCATGAATCGCATTCAACGATCCGATATCCCCATCGTGATTGCGTCGATCGGCCCCTCGAATGTCAAGATGACCGCCGAGATCGCCGACGGTTGGCAACCCATCCATTTCGTACCCGACCGCTTCGACCGTGTCTGGGGTGAACCGCTGAAAGAAGGCATGGCCAACCGCTCTGCCGACCTCGGGCCCATGAGCATCTTCGGCGACGCCCAACTCGCCATCGGCGAAGGCGAAGACGTCGCTGCCGCACGAGAAGGCGCTCGTAACCACGTCGGGTTCTATGTCGGTGGCATGGGCGCCAAGTCGAAGAACTACTACAACGACCTGTTCCGTCGTTACGGCTGGGAAGAAGAAGCCGAGAAGATCCAGGATCTGTTCCTGGGTGGCCAGCGCGCCGAAGCCATGGCGGCAGTGCCCGATGACTATGTCGACAGCGCCAATCTGATCGGTACCGAAGCACACATTCGAGAGCGGCTCGCCGTGTACAAGTCGGTGGGCGTGACCCACCTGACGGTCAACGCCACCGGCGCCGATTCGCTCGACGACATGGGAGCCGTCAAAGCATGGATCGAGTAGTCACCGTCACCGGGGGCGCCACCGGCGTTGGCGCTGCGGTCGTGGATCAGTTGCACGAACGCAACGCCACTGTGTACGTGCTCGATGTCGCTGCGGTGGCGGAGCGCGACGGGGTGCATGCGGTGCACTGTGACCTGGGCGAGGTGGCCTCGATCGATGCTGCAATAGCACAGCTTCCCGAGGAGATCGACGCCCACATAAACGTGGCCGGAGTCGCGGGTCCCACACCGGCCGACTGGGTCCTTCGGGTCAACTTCCTGGGCCTGCGTCATCTGACCGAATCGCTGTTCGACCGCATCAGCCATGGCGGAAGCGTGGTGAACGTGTCATCGAGCGCTGGTCGTAAATGGGAGAAACGCCGCCAGGTGGTCGAGCCGCTGGTCGACACCGACGGCTTCGAGGCTGGCCTTGCCTGGGCGCTCGAGAACGAGGGCCGCTGGAATCGCGATCCCTACACCTTCTCGAAACAGTGCCTGACCCTGTGGACGCTCAAAGCGGCCCAGCGCGGCGCGACCGGTGCAGTGCGGGTGAACTCGGTGAGTCCTGGTGGCATCGACACCCAACTGACACCGTCGTTTCGCCAACAGATGGGCGAGGACTATTCGGACTGGCTGCGAGCACATACCGATCGAGGGGCCACGCCCAACGAAATGGCCGACCCCATCGTGTGGCTGGCAGTCGGCGACGCTCGCTGGGTCAACGGCGCAGACCTGATGGTCGACCGCGGCCTCGAAGCCGGCATGATCAGCGGCTGGGTCGACATGGACGACGCCCCCGGGCGCTGAAGACCCACGCCGAAAGGCTCGATCAGTTGGCTCGGCTGATCGATCTGTGCGCAGCTGTTGCCTGACCGGCGGCCCAGTTGTTGGCTTCGAGCACCTTCAGGAACCCCACAAGATTTCGATCACGGATGCGTTCGAGCTCCCGCACGTCGTGGTCACCCGACTGGTCATCGGATTGTTCCACGATGGTGTCGACCAGTTCTGGGGTGAAGTCGGGGGTATCCATCAGCTTGGTCCATGGCCAGTCCAATGTGGGGCCGAACTGCTCGATGAAATGGCGAAAGCCGCCTGCACCGCCGGCGACTCGATAGGTCTCGAACAGTCCCATCTGGGCCCACCGCAGGCCGAAGCCGTGGGTGATCACATCGTCGATCTCTTGTGTGGTGGCCACGCCGTCGTTGACCAGCCACAGCGCCTCGCGCCATACCGCTTCGAGTAGGCGGTCGCCGATGAAGGCGTCGATCTCGACTCGAACGTGTACGGGCTTCATGCCGATACCGGCATAGACCGCCTGCGCACGGCGAATCGTCTCGATGGGAGTGGCTTCGCCGCCAACGACCTCGACGACCGGAAGGAGATAGACCGGGTTGTATGGGTGGCCGACCACCAGGCGTTCTGGGTGCGTCATGGTCGATTGCAAGACGGTGGGCTTGATTCCCGAGGTCGAGGAGCCAATGAGCGCATCGGGTCCAGCATGGATTTCGATCTCGGCCAGCACCGCTGCCTTGAGGTCGGGGCGCTCGGGCACGCTCTCCTGGATGAAGTCCACTGCCGAGGCACCACCGCTGACTGCATCGGCTATCGAGTCGGCCATTCGCCATGGCGCCTGGCGATCGGTGTCCAGCCCCAGGTCGTCCCATGCGGCGACTGCGTTGGCCAGTACCTCGTGCATGATGGCTTCGGCTTGCGGCGACGGATCGGAGATCGCTACGGGTACGCCCGCAAGGACCAATCGACTGGCCCAGGCGGCACCGATCACACCACAACCCACGACGGCTGCACTCGCAGGTGCCTGAGGAACGAACTGGCTGGTCTCAGCCATGTTTTGTGAGCCCCAGGTTGTCTCGGACCTGGGCGGGCGACAGCAGGTGGTAGTTCTGCGCTTCCAGGATGGTGGCGGCTCGTTCGACGAGATCACCATTGCTGGCCAGCACGCCGCGATCGAGCCAGATGTTGTCTTCGAGGCCCACTCGCACATTTCCACCGGCCAACGCCGCCAGCGACACGTACTTCAGCTGGTTGCGGCCGATGGAGAAGGCCGAGAACGTCCAGTCGTCGGGCACGTTGTTGCGCATCGCCATGAACGTGTTCAGATCATCGGGCGCGCCCCAGGGCACACCCATGCAGAGTTGCACCATGACCGGTGAGGGAATGATTCCCCGGTTCACCAGATCCTTGGCGTGTGCAAGATGACCCGTATCGAACGCCTCGATCTCGATACGAGTGCCGATCTCGTTCATCTGCACGGCCATGGCTTCGAGCATGGCCGGCGTGTTGGTCATGACATAGTCGCCCTCGCCGAAATTCATGCTGCCGCAGTCGAGGGTGCAGATCTCGGGCTGGATGCGTCGAACGTGTTCGACTCGTTCGGTCGCTCCCGCCATGTCGGTGCCGTCGCCGGCAGGCGGCAGTGGCTTCTCGACGTCGCCGAAGATGAGGTCACCGCCCATACCCGCAGTCAGATTCAGAACCACATCGGTGTCCGATGAACGCACTCGCTCGGCGACCTCTTGATACTTCTCGACCGAGCGCGATGGCATGCCGTCGTCTTCGCGCACGTGAACATGCACCACGGCCGCGCCTGCCTTGGCTGCCTCGACACACGAATCGGCGATCTGCTCGGGGGTCACCGGCACCTGATCGGACTTGTGTGCGGTGTAGCCACTTCCGGTCACCGCACAGGTGATGAAGACGCCGTCGTGTTTGTCGGCCACTGTCTCAGCCACTGGTGGCCTCCTGAGTTGATTGATTGCTGGCGCGGGTGCGATTGACGACTCGAGTGGTGCTCAGCACGTCGTCGTGGTCGATATAGATGCCGCGTAGATGGCGTGAACCACCCGCCGAGAAGGGCTGGCGGCCATGCAGCATGCGCCGATTGTCGAACCCGACCATGTCGCCGGGCTCGAACGGGTATGAGATCTGAAACCGTTCGCTCGCTGCCAGTCTGGAAAAGCACGCCATGGCGTCATAGGCGCGGGGCATGTCGTGGGGCGCCATGTCGGGAAAGCCACGAACCGGGTAGAAGGCGCGCAGGGTGAGTGGCGAACCGGGTTGGCCCAGGTCGATCAGCGGGCCCGACCACCGATGGTCGATTCCGGGCCCGCGATTGAAGAACACCCAGTGCAGCGTGGTGAGCGCTTCATAGTGGTCGGGGAACTCGTTCTCGAGTGCAGCCACCACCGCTGCGCCATCGGCCATGGTCGATTCGCCGCCTTCGCACTGGTTGCGGAAGCAGTGCAAGAACTGGAAACCCGGTGGTACCTCTCGCGTGGGCAGATCGGTGTGAGGGCCAAGGCGCAAGCTCGTATTGGCCGTGCTGTTGGTGTCGGCGCTTCCTGCCATCTCGATATCTGCTCTGACATCCCAGATCGGGCCGAAGTTGGTGTCACGAACAGCCCCGATCCGTTTGGCCAGGGTGAGCAGAATGTCGGGATCGTCGGGGAGCCCACGCAGGCGGGCGAAACCCAGGCTCACCAGATCGTTCATCCAAGCGGCGAACGCATGGTCGTCGCCGAGCACGTGTGGCCCCGCATGTGTTGGTGGTTCCGTGCGGTCGCGAGCGGTCCACGTCTGAGGCAATGGCAGCCAACGCGGAGGACGGTGCTGACCGTCTGCGACATGGCGAAGCCAACCCGGGTGGAATCGGCACGCCTCACTTTCGGAACCGAACCACACCAGTACTGCGCCCTGATCGTCGATCGTTGCGGCAGAAATTGGCTGGCCGTGGTCATGATCAGCGGGATCCATCAGTCCCTCGCGTGTAGCCGGATCCACGCCCCCTGCACCCACCGCGTTTTCACGCAGCCAGAGATCGAAAGCCTGCAGCTCGATGCCGTCGGCCCAGGTGATACGGATGAATCGCCCACTGGGTTCTACGGCCGCCGGAGGTAGCCACGCGTACCGGTAGAAGTCCGGAGTAGGTACTGAAATGTCCAAGCAGCAGAGAATAGCAACTACACCACGAACCGTGCGCCGCAACCCGGCGCGTGTTCCCCCGACTAGGTCGGATCGCTTGATTCGTGGCCTGGTCGGGCGCAGGTCGGGTCGAGGCCCCTACCGTAGAACGGTGATTGGAAGCCGCGTGTTGCCCCTCGACCACTATGGCGAGGGCCGCGACGCGGAGCGGAACAGCTCGCGGATCCTGGGGGTGTTGCATTTCTTTGTCGTGTTCGCAGCGCCCATCCTGCTCTGGAATACAACGGTGGTGGATCGGCGACTGCTGTCGGTCTGGATCGCAGCCGAGGCCTTCATCGGACTCAGTTCTTTGGCGGCGAGCTGGAGCATCCTAAACCATCACTTGCAGTGGTTTCGACGGCTGTCCGCCATCGAGAGCTTCGGCACGGCGTCGACCTTCAGCGCGTTGGCGTGGTTGGGCGACGACATCGCCAGCTCCACACCCTCGAAATACGTACTCATCATTGCGCTGATCGCCGTGACATCGATCTCGGCCTCGAACTCGTCGCATATCACCCGGCGCAGGCCGGTGTTCGCCAAGCTCATCGTCATGGTCACCACCAGTTACACGGTCGCCTTTGTGGTACATGGCGAGATCCTGTTCGCGGCCCTCGCTCTCATGTGGAGTATCGCCATCACCCTGCTCACCCGAGTGGGCTATCACGGCATGCTCGAACTGCTCGAACTACGCAAAGCCAGCGAGCTCACTGCCCGCCACGACGATCTGACCGGGCTCTTGAGCCGCACGGCCTTTTTCGAAACGCTTCGCAGTACCGCAACTCGACAACGGGACAGCACCAGCACCGCTGAGCCGGTTCTTGTCTTGTTCGATCTCGATGGTTTCAAGGCCATCAACGACAGTTTCGGTCATGCCTCTGGCGACGGTGTCCTCCGTACGGTCGCCGAGCGGCTGACCTCGTTTCTTCCCGAGCAGGCAACTCTCGGCCGCCTGGGTGGCGACGAGTTCGCAGCGGTGTTCTGGAGCAATGAAAAGGACTTGCCATCGGTGATCGATTCGGCGCTGGAAGCGCTGAGTGAACCGGTCCGTCTGGACGGACGCGAACTCTATGTTGCGGCCAGTGCTGGCTGGACCGTCATTCGGATCGGCAGCGCCTCGGCCGATCTGATGGCCGAAGCCGACGCAGCCATGTATCAGAGCAAGAACTCCGAGACGGCTATCAGCACCGGCTTCAATTCGACTCTGCGCGATGAACTGGACCGCTCGCTCGATCTGCGGCAGCGCTTTCGCAGTGCGCTCAAGCGCAACGAAATCGAATTCTGGGCGCAACCGTTGGTGCGTATGTCCGATCGTGCGCCGGTTGCCGTGGAGCTGCTTGCACGGTGGCCCCAGCAGGATGACACGATGATCGGCCCCGAGGAGTTCACCCGAGTCGCCGACGAGACCGGCTTGGCAGTGCAGCTCGATCGCCAGGCGCTGGCGACTGCCGGAACTCTGCTCGACAGCTGGCACGCCGATCCCATTTTGGGTTCACTCCTGGTCAAGGCGAACATCTCACCGGTGCACTTGCACAACGACGAGTTGCTCGCGAGCGTGCAAGAGCTGATCTCGGTTGCGCTTCGGGATCGGCTCGGTGTCGAGTTCGTGGAGTCACGTCTGATCCAAACCGCCGAGCGCAATCATCACCAGCTCCGTAAATTGCGCGAGATGGGCGTCACGGTGAGCGTGGATGACTTCGGGGTTGGTTACTCGTCGCTCACGTATTTGCGCGAGCTGCCGGTGTCAGAGATCAAGATCGATCGAAGTTTCGTGACGGACCTGGACACCGACGTGATCAACCAGGGTTTGGTTCGCGCCATTGTCGACATCGCGTCGACGCTCGGCCTGCCAACGGTGGCCGAAGGTATCGAAACCGGCGCGGAGTTCGCCGCCGCAGCACGACTGGGCGTGAGTCTCGGACAGGGCTTCTACATGGGCCGACCGTGTCCGCTGGACCAGATCGACCAGGTGCTCAGAGCGCTGCACGACTGAATGCCGGCAGATCACACGCCTGCCCGACCTCGATCTCGACGCTGACGGCGCGGTTCTTGTGTGGGCCGGCGCACCAGCTGGGAAATGCCACCGAGTACAGGCCACCGCCGCCGGCCACGAACACCAGCAGGTCTTCGGGGTCGTCGAAACAGTGGTACTGGCGGTCAGCGGAGGGCACCTTGCCCATGTAGCCCGCTGATGCAGCGAATTCGGCGCCCGAGACAAATGCCTGCGCAGCCACTTGGTCGCGGATCGATGCCAGGTCATGGCCAGCGTCGGCCAGGAACGCCGCATGATCTGCGTTGATCGCCAGTGCCGCCTGGCCGCCGCGCAGCGCCAGGTTGTTGGTCGCGACATTGGCGAACGCCAACGCAAAGGACTTGAACAACCGGTCGACACATGTTGGATCGTCGGCATCGATGACCCCCATGACCGAGTGAGGCGAATCGGTCCCGAGCACGGTGACGGTGGACTGTGACGAGTCGAATCCCCGACCGGAATGCATAGGAGCGAATGGGCTGTTTTCCTCGTCTTCGGCCAGGCACATCGAGAACTTGCCCGGGTGACCCATGAGGGCCATGTCACTGGTGCCAGAGCGACCGCCCCCGATATTGATCATGGCCAGACGCAAGGCCCGCCCTATCGACGCATTGGCGCGGTAACCCGGGCCCAACGCACCGAAGCCACCGTGGATCCCACCACACCAGTGCCGGGCTGGCCCGTTCACGATGATCAGCGGCGCAATTGCGTGGGTGGTCGCCTGCATCTCGGTCAGGTCGAATCGGGTATCGAGCACGGCCCGCGCTGCAGCGACAACCACCGGAGCATGATCTGGCAGACAACCGGCCATGACGGCGGCAGTCCCCAGCTTCTCGACCGTGCACTCCCCCATATTGGGCCCCATCGCGCCCAACACCAGATCGGCGTCGTACCCGGTGGCCAACACCATGCGGGCTACTCGCTCGGGTGTGGGAATGACCACCGGTAGGCCGTCGGTACAGCCCATCTCGTGGAGCTGCTCGAGTGCCTCCAGCTCGGTATCGGCCGTGAGCGGTGCGCTGCTCACTCGCTGCGCTCTGCTTCTCCGCGCCAGGCAGCCAAAATGTGCGGCACCATGGAGTCGGCGATCAAGGCCATGTTGGTCACACCCGTGCCCGCCACCGGGTGGGGAAGTTTGACCCGGGGGACATCGGGCAAGCCGACCGACCGGGCGATGAAGTCACCTTGGGCCCAGAACTCTTGAGTGACCAGGGCAATCGCAGGCACGCCTCGTCGAGCAAGTCTTACGCCGTCACGCACGGTGCCGGTGGTGCAGCTTCCTCAATGGCCATAGGCGGCAACAACCGCTTGGCAGTCGCTCACGACTTCGTCGAGCATGTCGTCGGAGATGACCGCCGATGCATTGTGCTTGTTCCACCGTCGAAACGATGCATGAGGTACCGCTACAGCCAGCGCCTTCTCGACCTGATTCAGGAACTCTTCGGAGTCGGGAAAGCCGTTGGCCACCAGACCCACGGTCAACGGAGCGGCTTCGGCGTCGACGCTCAACTCGTAGGGTTCTACGGGCGCGCCTGGCTCGGATCGAGGATCGAGGAACGTGATCATGGTGTGCCTTTCGGTCGTGCTTCGAGCTTAGATCGTGGCGCGCAGCCTGTCGCGAGCCTGCTCGACGATCCGCGTCACGACCTCGCCCGCCCCCGGAACATCGTGCATGGCGGACACGCCTGCTCCTGCGTAGAGCGGACGTAGTTGATCATCGTCGGCTTTGGCGGCAGCGCCGAACAGATCGCGACCCAGCGCAGATTGCAGCAGTCCTGGCGGCGTCTCGGTACCGGATTCGTCCCACCGTTCAGTGAACTCCGACACCAGTACCCGTGCCCATTGACCGGTGAAGCCGTCGGTCATGGTCGTGGCGCGCTCGCCGGTGGTCATGCGTTGCTTCCATACCGGCGACGCCAGTGACTCTTTGGTGGCCACGAAGCGGCTACCCAGCAGCACGCCGTCGGCCCCCAGCGCCAGCATGGCCGCGAGGCCTCTGCCGTCGACGATGCCGCCAGCAGCAACGACAGGTACACGCGAGCCGACCCGGTCGATCACGAGCGGCACTAAGGTCAAAGTGCTTTGACCAATGGCGTCGCCTTTGCTTCGCTTGGTGCCATAGCTGCGATGTCCACCGGACTCGGTTCCTTGGGCGACTATCACGTCGGCACCGTTGGCTGCGGCGGCGATGGCGTCTTCGACGGTGGCCACCATGGCGACCACCTTGGTATCTGCCTGGTGGAACCTCTCGACCAGTTCTGCCTCGGGTACCCCAATGGCTGCCGAGAAGACGGGGATTCGCTCTTCGATCATCACCTCGAGTGCCGCGTTGACCAGATCAGGACCAGCATCGGGCCGGGCGACGGTCGCAGGAAGATCGAATCTGGGCCGGAACTCGTTCAGCACACTCTGGGAACCCCGGATGATGTCGTCGGGCACCTGCGTGGCATCGGGTGGCGTGCGCACGTCGTCGTGCAGCCAGATATTGACGCCGAAAGGCTTGTCGGTTTTGGAACGAATCTCGTGAATGGCGTTACGGACCTGATCGGGTTGCAGTCGCAGCGCCGCCAGAACTCCCAGTCCACCGGCGTTCGATACGGCCGCAGCCAGCTCGGATCCCGCGACACCGCCCATGCCCGATTGCAACACCGGGGCGCCGATACCCAACACCTGCTGCAGCCGAGGGCTCAGCGATTTGAGCGAGCTGGCGGTCACGGATTGCTTCCCAGAATCAGGGCGGCGCACTGATCGGCGGCGATCGCAGCCCGTTGGGCCAGGGTCTCGGTCGATGCGCTGCTGATCGGATGCTCGATGGTGACGAACGGAAACTCTGGCGCGCCCAGCACTTGCGCCATCAGCTCAGCGGCGCTCACGAAACGTTCGGTCATGATCGAGACCGCCGGGCGGCCGGTACGTTCGGCGGTGACTGAATCATGCAGACTGCACGACGAGCAGCTGCCTCAATCGCCGATGCCCGAGATCACTGCCTGCCAGTGCTTGGTGGCATCGATGATGTCGTCGCCGGCGGGCGCGCTGTAGTTCGCCTTGACCAGTCGTTCGACGCGGTGAACGTCGTAGGTCGATTGCAGATGCTGAGCCAGCGCGTCGAAGAAGCGTCCGGTGCCCTGCTTGCCGTTGGAGATGATGCCCACGGTTGTGCCCGCCAGGCTGGCAAGCCGCGGCGAGCTCGCAAAGTCCGACGGGCCTTCCTCGTACGTCGGATCAAAGATTTCAACAGCCATGATCAACAGTCAACGCAAGCTCCTACCGCAACGGTCGCCGCCCGTGATTTATGGCCGAGCCACGGTGGGATGACGGCGCCGAAGCCGCCGGCGGGGCCACCTGCTGCCACCACCAGCAGGTCTGCTGGCGCGGTGAGTGCGTGATAGGTACGGTCGGCCTTGTCGCCGACAACAGACCCTTTGCCCACGCTCGCCCATTCGCCTCGCTTGATGTGGGCTCGTTCGAACACATAGTCGCGGATGTCGGCCTTGGACCAGCTGGCGGCGTCGAAGTGCTCACGAAGCTGCGGTGGAATCACCACGACATAGTTGCCGGGCCAGATCGAATAATGACGCATGTTCGCCTGGATCTCGGCGACGAAGGTGTCCAGGATCTGCTCGGGCTGGGTGGTCCACTCGTTCATGATCTGGCGGGGGGCCATGGCGGCCAAGGCGGTCACCGCTGACACGTGCGGGTCGCCCAAGCGCTCGTGGGCGAGCGAGAGCCATGGAGTGTGCTCTTCGTCTTCGGCGATGCAGTAGCTGATCTTGCCCGGGTGGCCGAACGTGGACCGATCGATCTCGCCCGGGCGAGCTTCGAACAGGTTGCCGAGCACCAGACGCACACTGCGCCCGATGCAGTTCGATGCTCGGTCGCTGGGACCGAGCGCATTGAACGTTGGTTCCATGCCGACCTCGTGACGGATCGGCCCGTTGACGACCAGCAGCACGGCACAACCACCGGTACTGGCGGTTGCGCCATGAAGCAGAAACGGCTCTTGCAACATGGCGGTGATGGCCGTGACCACCACCGGAAAGTGCATCGGCAAACAACCAGCCATCACGGCATTGATTGCCAACTTCTCGGCCGTGACCGCTCGCTGCCGCACAGGTTCCACGCCGACAAGATGATCCGCAGGTAACCCGGCCCAATCGAGACACGCCTGGATGGCATCGGCGGTGGGCGCAACGATCGGCAGGCCGTCGGTCCAACCGCGACTGTGAAAGAACTCTTGAGCATCGTGCACGCTGTCGATCGCGTGGCGCTTCGACGTCAGGGTCATGATTCGCAACCGGGCGGTACTTGGGAGCCGCCGGGCAGATACACCCCACCGGACAAGCCGGCCCAGGTCTCGCCGCGTGTAATGGCGTCAGCTTGCGCTTCTGCGGACTGCAGACAGATGTGCATTGCTTTCAGCTCTCCCTGGCAACGGGCAATCGGTTGCGCAAGTGTGGCGCCGTCTCGGTTTCCGATGACGCTCGACATGATGGCGGCATTGCCACGATCGAGCAGCTCGAGATGGTCGCGCGCGCCGATGGTCACGTTCACGACGTCGGCTCTGCAGCCACATGATCGGAATGGGCGGCGATGGCCGATGCACGGGTCGGCTCTTCGTGCAGCGCGTCGGCCGCTCGATCGTTCTCGTTGATCTTGGCCAGGATCGCCTGCCCCGCTCGGTCGAAGTACTCGCGATGTTCACGAACGAACGTGTTGCTCTCGCGGAAGTCGTTCAACATGCCGTTCACCTCGGGCAACACATAGCGGGCCACCATGTCCCAGCTGCGCGCTATGGCTTCGGGATGGGCGAAGTCGTTCACGAACCCGACGACCGTGCCGAAGCCGCCGGCGAGTTCGTACATGTCGCGGATCGCCTGGATGAGATCATCGGGCGTGCCGACGAGCACGCCACCGTCGTCGGTCAGGTTGTCGAATGTCTCGGCTGGTGTGTCCCAGGCAACGGCGCCGGGCCGTTGCAGTGTTCCCACGTTGTACTCGCCATGCCAGCGATGCAGCCCCTGCATGGCTTCGGCTCGAGCCTGTTCACGGGTCTCGGCAATATGCCAGTTCATGAGCACCCGCCAGTTCGACCGGTCCATCGTCTGGCCGTGCTTTTCGGCCGACTCCTCGGCAAAGCTCCACTGCAGCGGCAGCGCGGCCAGACCCGCTGTCGACATGGAACCGATCGACAGGATGCCCATGCCGTACTTGCCGGCCAACGTCATGCCTGAAGGGCTGATCATTGACGCCACCGTCTGCGGGATCTCGCCCCGTACCGGCAACAACTGCAGCTTGGCGTCATACAGATTGAACCAGTCGCATTCATAGGTCAGGCGTTCACCGGCGAGTAGTCGCCGCACCACCCCGATGCCTTCGTCTTGGCGGTCGCGCAACAACATGGGGTCGATGCCCAGCATGTGTGCGTCGGAGGGAAGCGCACCCGGGCCGGTTCCCAGAATGGCCCGACCATTCGACATGTGATCGAGTTGCACGATGCGCTGCGCCACATGGAACGGGTTGTGATACGGCAGCGAGACCACGCCGGTACCCAGGTTGATGCGATGGGTTCGTTCTCCTGCGGCCGCCAGGAACATCTCGGGCGACGGGATGACTTCCCAGCCTGTCGAATGATGCTCGCCACACCAGAACTCGTCGAAGCCGAGCTGATCGAGCTGTTCGACCAGCGCCAGGTCTCGGCGGTATTGCAATATTGGATTCTCACCAATTGGATGATGCGGTGCGAGAAAGGCACCGAATTTGATGGGCCGCATCTAACTGGTCTACTCGATCAGCACCCCTGGCTGACACTCAAGCGATGCCGAGCTGCAGCTGGACGGGCTCGTCGGGAACCTCGGTAGCGGGCTCTTGGTCGTCGACGGGTTCGAGCTGCACCGCATCGTCATTGTCGTTCTCGGCCTGGCCATGGTGGCCTGGGCCCGCATCTGCGCCGGTGAACGCCTCGGCGCGGTACTCGCGCACCACATCGGCATCGGCCAACGTGATGCGAACGTCGATGTCGGCTTTGGGAGCCACATCGGGGCAGAAGCGCAAGCTCGCCAGCACCAGGCTCTCGTTCACCGCCGCCATGACCCTGGCGGCGTCGTCGCTATCGCATTCGACCACGACCGAATCGTGCACTGTCTGCACCGGCCATGCCGACTCGATGTGCTGCAGCCGTTCGTGAAGCTCGGCGTATGCCACCAGCATGATGTCGGCGACGCCGCCCTGAATGGGTGCGTTGCGCCAGGCGTTGACCATGGCCGAAACGCGCTCTTTGGCGGCTCGGGTGAGATAGGCGTGGGCCACGTCGTCGCCGCAGGCGGCAGCTACCGCCTCGATATAGCGGCGGCGCAGGGACCGGTCTTCGAACTGGCGATTGAGTTCCTTCTCGCTCATCGGCTCACCCCGGCGGTGGAGCGTGAGATGATGTTCTTCGGCGAAATGCGTGCGTAGGTTGATCAGGGGCTGCGAGACCCCGCCGATGGCATCGATCGTGGCGACAAGAAACAGCCGATCGACGTGCAGATTGAACTGCTGGCGTCGCCCCGCCACGGTGTAGCTCGAGAACGTGAACGGCTCGCCGTCGTGTTGCAGAGCAACCGCTGCCGAGTAGCCCAGCACCCACTGCACCATGTCGATCTGCTCTGGCGAGGCATCGCCGGCCCGGCCATGCAAGATCCCGGCGATTTCCTCGGCCGAAGGCCACCGCCGGCGACTCTGGCGGAACTCGCGACGCACGCTGTTGATGTCACCGAAATTGCGTGACAGCCGCAGCGTGAGCGGCCAGTCGATTGCGCCGACGACACGATCGCGAACCTGTTCGATTTCGGCGATTCGCGCTTCGGCCCACGCGGCGGTGCCCGGATAGGTCTGGCGATACTTGGCCAACAACTCGTGGCCTTGGTCGAGGGTGGTCGGCGTGCCGTTGCCGGTGAGCGAGCGCGCCAACGCCGCAGCACCGGTGCCATAGGCGATTCCGAAGTTCAGGGCTTTGGCGATCTGGCGCAGTTCTTTGAAGCGGCCCGGATCGGTCTGAGCCAGCACAGTGGGGTCGAAACGAAACATCGATGCCGCAGTACTGACGTGCACGTCCTCGCCCCGAGCAAACGCCGCACGTAGCGGCACGTCGTGGCTGACCTGGGCCAGAAATCGCAGCTCGGCCTGACTCAGATCGGCGTGAACGAACACCCGATCGTCAGACGCGGGGCGAAAATACGGCTTCATACGAGGCGAGAAGTTCTGGGCATTCGGGTTGCGGCTGGCCAGGCGTCCCGTGTTGGTGCCGACCACCTGCAGGTACTGGGGTCGCATGCGGCCATCGGCGTCGATGTGTTCGTGGATCGACTCGCCATAGGTGGTCAGGATCTTGGCGCAGTTACGGAAGTCGAGCAGCGTGTCACACAACTCGCCACCGATCTCTCGCAACACCCCGGCGGTTACCGAGTCGGTGTCGCCCAACAAGCGTGCTCGGCCAAACCGGTTCTTGGTCCAGGCCCGCACCTGTGGCTCGGCCCAGTCGTTCAATGACCGACGTACCTGCACGTCGGAGGCAGGGTTCCAGGTGGGTTCGATGACCTCGTCGAACAAGGTGCCCTGGCCCCCACCGGTCAGGTCGGCCAGTGCGCCCAGCGCCGCTCGATGCTGGTGGCTGACTTCGTCGAGTTCGGTCTCCCAGCCCTCCCAGTCGAAGGGCAGGCCGGTGCGTTCCATCTGGTCGAGGAACGGACGGGCCCGGTTCTCGATGTCACAGATCTGATCCAGTCCAGCAGCAGTGATCGCGAGACGAATCGCGTCGCCGACCCACAGCGTCTCCACCGCATCAGCAGCGGAGTAGCGCACCTGCTCTGCGGTCAGATCATCGGTAGCGGTATACGACAGCTGCACGGTGCCTTTGCCTTCGGCTTTGAAACCGAGATAGTGCTCGGTCGCCCACGCCAGGCCGTGGTACCAGCTGAAGCCACTTCGACCCTGGAAGAGCAGGGCGTCGGCTATCTGGGCATCCCACCACATGAGATCGTGGGTGGTGCTGCTCGATTGCCATACGGCCCGGTCCATTACACGGGCGTCGAAGTTGGCGTTCCAGGCGTCGGCGGTGACACCACGAAGCAGGGGCGCAAGCAGGGTGGGGTCGACGTCGCGAGCGTCGATGACAAATGCTTGCTCTACGCCGGCAGCGTCGCGAGTCGCGACCGAAGCCACACGCAGCTGTTGGGCCATGGGGCCATCGATGGGCGTCTCGGTGTCGATCGCAACCCGCACCGCTGATTGGAGTGCGGCATCGAGGAGCGGCAGGTCGACTGCGGCGCTGATGAAGGTGCACGGCACATCGGCCGGGTCGCGCGTCATCGCAGAGGTCGTCTCCATTGCGGTGTGCTCCATCCAAAAGCGACCTTAACGGACGGGTATGACATGCGCGTCCACGAAGTCGACGATCAACGCCACCACGGCGTCGGGGTCGTCGTGGTGCATGATGTGGCCGAGACCCGACACGATCTGCGACGAGGCGTTGTCGCCGATGGCAGAGGCAGTCAGATGGGCTTGTGCCGCAGATGCGTACTGGTCATTGACGCCTTGGGCTATCAACGTGGGCACATCGATGCTCGCCAATTCAGGTCGGATGTCCCAAGTGCGGAATGCATCGGATACCCACACACCGCTCCACGCTTCAAAAACGGCCTCGGGTGCTTGATGATGGCGGGCCAGGCCAGCAATGATCCGATCTCTCTCGGCTCGCATGCCGACGATCGACTCGAAACAGATGTCTTCGACCCAGCTGTGCGCGGCCAGAGAAAGAACCGCTCGGGCTCGAGACGACTCGCGTGCTGCATAGACCAACGCCGTACTACCGCCGTCGGAATGGCCGACCAAGATGGGGTTCGTTGCGTCCGTTGCATCCAACACATGCCCGAGGACGGCCGCTTCACGATGCAACCAGTCGGGCGGCCAGGCACCGGTCGGGGTCGGAAGCGACTCACCATGACCGCTCCGCTCGTAGGCCATCACCGTCTTGTCGGTGTCGGCAGCGACGCGTGCCGGGACATCTCGCCACTGGCTGATCGAGCCCAGGCCGTCGTGCAACATCACGATGTCGGGCGGGCCGGCCCCCCAGGTTGCAGCCCGCAGACGCAGATCCCCGAGCTCAGGGTGCGAAAGCTCGATGGTGCTGATGGCAGGCGCGCTCGTCACGGTCGCACACATTAGTAGCAGGGTCAGCTTTCGCCGGGGGCGAAGTCGTCCCACTCTGGCGCACGCTCGATAGACGGCGGCGGTGCAGGTTCGGGGTCGTCGGGAGTATCGCCAGCTGGTCGCAGTACTGCAGCGGCGAGCACGGTGGTGATGGGCACCGCTGCGACCAAGCCGACCGAACCGGCCAGGGTGCGTACGATCTCGACACCGATCAGCTCGGAGTTCGCCACGATGTCCAGTGATTGATTCGACACTGCGAACAGCAGCAGTAGCGGCATGCTGGCGCCGGCGTAGGCGAGCAGCAAGGTGTTGACCGTCGATGCAATATGGTCACGACCGACCCGAATACCAGATGCCACCAACTCGGTCGTCGGCAATGTCGGGCTGCGATGGCGCAGCTCGGCGACCGTCGACACCTGCGTGACCGTCACATCGTCGAGGGCGCCGAGGGCGCCGATGATTGCGCCTCCGAGCAACAGCGCGCCCACGTCGAGTTCCTCGGCGACCAGCGGCAACAGCAGCGTTTCTTCGGTGGCGAAGCCTGTGAACTGCGCCAGTTCGAAGAACAGCCACGACAGGCCCAACGTCAAGCCCAGGGCTCCAAGCGTGCCGGCGAGCGCCACGGTGGTTGTGGGGGTGAACCCGTGGGTGAGATACAGGCTGATGAGCGCGATCAGAGCGGCCGCCACTACGGCGACCAGCAAAGGGTCCTGGCCGGCCAGGACCGCCGGTGCGACGAAGGCCACCAGAATCACGAGTGTCAGCGCCATGGCCAACAATGCGAACACGCCACGGAACCGCCCGAGAGCAATGACCACGACGGCGAAGAGCACGGCCAGCCATACCAACGATGCTCGGCGATCGCGGTCGTTGTAGAAGTAGAAGTCGGTGGACGGTTCGTAGCCCAGTATCACCTGGTCGCCGATGACCAGGTCCGGGATGGCCAAGTCGAACTCGATGTTGATCTCGGGTATGGACACCACCTGGCCAGCGTCGGGGCCGTCATCGACGAGGAAGGTGACGAGTCGACACTGCTGAAGACGTTCGCTGGTCGAGTAGCTACATGGTTGTTCCACGACTCCGTCGACGGTTGCACTGAATCGATCCGACGTCAGCCCCATTGCAGCCGCGTTCTCGGCGACGGCCTCGCTGGCATCGTCGCCAGGCCATAACGCAATCACACCGACCGCCGTGGCGAGAGCAGCTACAACGACGAACGCCAGCACGGCCTGCAGCACCCGATTGCTGCGCACGGCCTTCCAGCCCCCGGGCACACCATGCTCATGCAGATGACTGTGACCGTGCTCAGTCACACCGTGAAGGATCGAACCATGCAGGCGATGCCCATGCAGGAGCTTCTATTGGGTTACTCGGGAGCGTAATTCGCCCGCAGCATAACGGTCGAATGGATCGAAGTCTGCGTTGAGGTCGAAGAGCTGGTCGAGGTAGGAGCGAGATGTTTCTTCGTCGCCCAGCGCCGCGTAGATCTCTGCTGCGTGATAGAAAATATCCGCATCTCTGGTGCCATGAATGAGCGCCATGTCGATCGCCTCAGCGGCCTCGATGGAACGTCCGTTGTGGAACAGCGTCCACGCCAAGGCATCGTAGCCCTGCACATCTTGTCTGATCAGAAAGTCTCCTTCGGCGAGTTCCAGCGCACGGGCTGGATCACGCGACACGAAATAGCCGATGAGGTGGCGATTCTCGGCGGGGAAACGTCCAAGCGTTTCCTCGGCGGCAACCCGGGCTAACTCCTCGTGCTCGTCGGCCGCGGCAATTCGGCCTTCGCGTCGCAACAAGTCTGCGTACAAGCCATGGACGTCGGCTGCGCCACCGCCCTCGAGGAGTTGTCCGTAGCTGTCGAGGGCTTCGTCGATACGGCCTGCAGACGCCAGCACGAACGGCAGTTCTTCGTTGGCCGCAAGCGTGTCCGCCGAGATGGTGATTGCCTGTTCGAAGTCGGAAATGGCGCCGTCGATATCACCGTTCTCGAACCGGTAGTGACCGAGCTGGTACCAGTAGAAGGCCGCTTCGTCCGCCCGCAGGTCGACACTGCTACTGCGCGAGAGTGCTTCGATCGACAATTCGATGGTCTCGTCGAGGTCGCCATCGATCCACGCAATTCGCGCCAACCGGCTCACGACCGGAGCGCTGCGTTCGACACCGACCAGCGTGGCGTAGAGCTCGCGGGCAGTGTCATAGTCGCCGATCTCGAAGCTGGCATCGCCGACCGCCACCATTGCCTCGATCGAATCGGGATCGTCGCTACGTAATTCAGTACCGATCGCCAGTGCTTCGGAGAACTTGTGCTGCGATTGCAACGCCGATGCGAGGGAGAGCCGGGCGGGCACGAAATCGGGCTTCTCCTCGAGAACCTCGCGCAGCACATCTTCTGCTTGTTCGTAGAGCTCGAGGTCGCCGTTCTCGCCGGCCCAGCCCATCAGTGCGCCTGCCCAATTGGTGCGGCTGGTGTAGTCGTTGGGCCGCTCGGCGCTGCGGTCTCTCCAGAAGGTCACTGCGCTCGAATGTGGAATGCGCCCGTAATTCGGATAATTCTCAATTGCAGCGGGAACTGCAAACCGGTCGGCGTTCGACGATGCGGACCGCATCTGCCAAACGCCAATGAGTGCCAGCACTGAGCCGACGAGTATGCCTGCGACGGCTAACTTCATTGTCTTCGACGTACGAAGCGTCGACTCAGTGCTGGCGGCTGTCATTGATTAGCAGTTGAAGATGGCGTTGGTTCCTGCGCCACCGTCACATGTGTCATTACCGCGAACACCGTTGACGAAGTCATCGCCGTCGCCACCATTGAGGGTGTCGGAGTTGTTTCCTCCATACATGGTGTCATTGCCGGCGTCACCGTTGAGGGTGTCGATACCACCAGCAGCAGCCATGAAGTCGTTGCCGTCGCCACCGTTCATGACGTCGGACTGCCAGTTGCCCTGCATGATGTCGTCGCCGCCCATGCCCCACATCTGGTCTTGGCCACCCATGCCGCGCATGGTGTCGACGCCGTCGCCGCCCCACATGCGGTCAGCGCCGGAGCCGCCATCCATCATGTTTTCACCTGCAACGCCGTAGAGACGGTCGGAACCACCTTCACCCCAGAGTGCGTCGTTGCCGCCTTGACCGACGAGCGTGTCGCGACCGAGGCCACCCATGAGGGTGTCGTCGCCTGTGTCGCCACGGAGGTAATCGCGACCATCGTCGCCAGACATCATGTCGTCGCCACCCATGCCGTAGAGGCGGTCGTCGCCGTCGCCGCCGTTCACGGTGTCGTCGCCGTCGAGAGCACAAACCACATCGTCGCCACCGAGGGCGTCGATGGTGTCAGCAGCGCTGGTACCGGAAATTACGTCGTCACCTTCGGTTGGCGTGTGGCCAAGAGCGAGATCAACAGTCACTACCAAGTTCTGACACATCATCAGGTTGGGAGCCGCCAGGTACGGGAAGACTCCAGGGAAGGCCACGTCGTTAGCGGGGACGCCATCACCAGTGGTGAGTGCGCCGTCGGTAAGCAGGTTCAGTGCGGCGTCGATGACGTCGTCTGCAAGCTGACGTCCGTTCAAGAAACCAGCGTTGCTCGAAGTATCGAAGGTCAAGATGTCGGGCAACAAGACCGGGGTGAGATTGTCGGCGTTTGTCTGGTTGCTCAAGGCCGCGATGTTCGCGTTCACCATTGCACCGAAGTTGGCAAAGTGATCGACAGGTGCGGTGCCGTTAAAGGCATCCTTACTGCTGGAGTTGATGAGCACGGTGGCGATTGCGGGACGACCCATGCGGTCGACGACTGCGCCGCCCACCGATGTTTCAGCCCATACGCCGATGTTCGAACTGGCACCATTGAGCATGGCCGAGGGCACTTCTATAACGAGCCCTGAGACGTTGGCGCCAGCCAAGGTGTCGTCGCCGGTGAAGTTCAGACCGTCGTTGAAGCCAGCGAGATCGAAGAAGAAGGGATCTTCGTAGAAACCGGCCGTGGCCGTACCGCCCGACGAAAGGGCAAAGTCTGTGCCAGTGTCGCCACTGCCATTACCGGCGTCGCCGGTGATACTGACGGTTTGTACAGAGCCCACGACGGCACCGAAGGTTGCCGAGATGGAGAGGTCTTGTACTGCGTCACCATCGTTGTCGATCTGGAACGTGTAGGTGGCGGCGGGGTCGAAGGTGCCACCCGAGACGATACCCGCTAGGGGGTTCACCGTCATGATCAACACGCTGTTTGCGGCATTGGTCGGTGACTGGAACGCGTACAGGTCGTTGATGTCGGTGCGTCCGTCCATTTGCACGGCCGGTGCTTCGAGGTGGTCGGCTGCGTTGCTTGGCAGCGTTGCGACAAGCAACCCACCAAACAGGGCGCAAACCGCCACCAGTGAAAGTGCTGTTTTTTTCATCTTCTGGATACTCCCCAGATCGTTGAGATAGGAGAGATTCCCATCGCCATTTATCTATACGTTTACACATATTTGAAGCCGACCAGTGATGGGCGTGGTCGACTTCGTGCACATTTATACATCAGATCGCAGTGTTTGCGCAGCGATAACACCGAATTATTTCAGGCGTGTTTCGATTTTTGGCTGACGGGATCAGCCGCTCCCCTGCCACTGGCCAGCCGGTGGCAGGGCATTCACGCTCGGCGGTATGGGCTCAGCCACGACCAACTTCTGCAACTGCGCCTATTCGCGTGCGGGTTACGCCGATGTGTGCGCCGAGGTGCATGCGTGCCACCCGAGCAGCAGGCACGAACTGTCTGCGGCTCGGGACCCAGGGCAAGACCGCAACCGAGCAGATCGCCCACCTCGAACAGACAGTCGATCTGATCCGCTCGGCAACCGCCGAGTAGCTAGCCGCTCGTGAAAACGAACGAGCTGTCCATGTCCTCTTCGATGGCATGGATGTGGTCGATATAGGCGTGGAACCCGCCGTTGTAGTTGCCGTCTTGACGACGGTTCTCCTGGCCTTCGAAGTTGTAATAGCCCGGCGTGCATTCGGCGTTGCGGTTGGTCTTGCCCCGGTGCGAAATGACTTCTTGCACCCACCATTCCTCGGCCGCCCGGCTCACGTCGACGGTGTCATAGTCGTGGTTGCGGACATAGTCGATCACGTTGGCAATATGGTCGCCCTGGACCTGCAACAGGTCGGTCAGGTTGAACTGGAACGAGGCCTGGTAGCCACCCATGATGAACATGTTCGGGTAACCCTGTGAGTGGATGCCGACCAGGGTGCGGATGCCATCGGTGTACTTCTCGTTGAGTTCCACTCCGCCTTCGCCCACGATGCGGTTGTAGATACCGGTCTGCTGCACGTCGAAGCCGGTGGCGTAGATCAGCAGGTCGACTTCGTACTCGACACCGTCGAAGATCGGCCCCTTGGGACCGATCTGGGTGATGCCCTTGCCCTTGGTGTCGACCAGATGCACGTTGGGCCGGTTGAAGGTCGGCAGGTATTCGTTGTGGAAGCACGGTCGCTTGCACATGAGCATGTACCAGGGCTTGAGTGCTTCGGCCGTCTCGGCGTCTTCGACTGTTTCGTCGATGCGCTGATGGATGCGCATCATGGCATCGATGTTGGCGTTCTCCTGGCGCCGCACTTTTTCATCTTGCGTGATGCCCTTGAGGTCCTTACGCTTCTCGGCCTGGTAGCGAAACTTGTCGATGATCTTCTGGCGGCGCTTGCCTTGCCAGCCCGGCTGGAGCTTGTCGGCCCAGGCCGGGTCGGTCTCCCAGTCGTCGCGAATGTCGATCGACGACGGCGTGCGCTGGAACACGTGCAGCGACTTGGCGTTGGCTCCCACATTGGGCACGATCTGCACTGCGCTGGCACCGGTGCCGATGATGCCGACACGAAGATCCGACAGATTCTCCAGGTCGGCGCCGGTGAAGTCGTAGTCCCAACGCGAGGTGTGAAACGACGTGCCTTGGAACGTCTCCATACCTTCGATCAGGGCGAGCCGAGGTTTGGCCAGGGTGCCATTGGCGCAGATCACGAAGCGGGCGCGCATGGTGTCGCCTCGGTCGGTCGTGACCTCCCAGATCTGGTCGGTCTCGTTCCAGATCGTGGAGTTGACGGTGGTCTGGAAAACGGCCAGATCGTAGAGGTCGTATTTGCGGGCAATGGCCTGGCAGTGAGCGAGAATCTCGGAACCACCGGCGTAGTGACGAGTGGGTACGTAGTCCATCTCGTCGAGCAGCGGTAGATAGTCGTAGCTCACGACATCGCAGGCAACTCCGGGATAGCGGTTCCAATACCAGGTGCCGCCGACGTCGCCGCCACGTTCTACGATACGGATGCTCTCCACACCGCGCTGGCGGAGCCGGGCCGACGTCAGCAGCGCCGAGAAGCCACCGCCGATGAAGAGCACTTCGACTTCGTCGTCGATGGGTTCACGCTCGATCACCTCTTCGGTGTAGGGGTCCTTCTCGTAGTCGGCGAACTCGCCGTCGAGGGCGCGGTACATCTCGGTCCCCGGCGGGCGATAGTCCAGGCGTAGCTCTCGCTGCTCGGCGTATTTCGACTTGATCTCGTCGTAGTACTCCTGGGGCGGGCGCTCTCGCTTGTCGTACTTGGAGATGTCCGCGTTCATCTGAAAACTCGCCGACAGGTCCTTGTTGTCTGTCTTGCCGTCTGCCATATATGCAGTCTCGCGCAGAGTCGACCCCATCCCAGAACCCGGTGCCAGCCTCAACCAGGGCCACGTGTAGAGTCGGCCCATGGGGCAAGCACCGAAGCCACTGGCCGGCATCAAGGTTCTGGATCTGTCACGAGTGTTCGCTGGTCCGGTCTGTGGCCGCATACTCAGCGACCTGGGCGCAGACGTGGTCAAGGTGGAACCACCCGAAGGCGACGTCACCCGGTTGTGGGGCCGAAAGGCCGCCGGACTCAGCACGTATTACGTGCAACAGAACGTGGGCAAGCAAAACATCTGTGTCGACCTGCGCCAAGCGGGCGGCCCGGCGTTGATCCGCAAGCTGGTCGAACATGCCGACATCGTGGTCGAAAACTTCCGCCCCGGTGTCATGGCCAAATACGGCCTGGACTACGACTCGCTCAAAGAGGTCAAGTCCGACCTGGTGATGGCCTCGATCAGCGGCTTCGGCCAGCAGGGACCCGAATCGGGACGAGCCGCGTATGCCGCGATCTTGCACGGCGAAGCAGGTGCCATCGACGTGAGCAAGGGTGTCGCTGCCGCCCACGACGTGAGCTTCAGCGCCGCCGACGTGCTGAGCGGCATGCACGGCGTCATCGGCCTGTTGGCGGCGTTGCGCGTGCGTGACCAAACCGGCATCGGCCAACATGTCGACATTGCCATGATGGACGTCATGACGTTCTCGAGCGATGGCGCGCAGGCCATCCTCGACGACGTCGGCCACGAGCCACGCGGCGCCCAGCTGTTCGAGGCTGCCGGTGGCCCGATCCTGCTCGCGGGTGAGACCAAATGGTTTTGGCATCAGCTCAGCAAGATCCACGGCTTGGTCGACCCAGGCAACTCCGAACGATCGGGGCCCGAGAAGAAGGTCGACCGCAACCAGATCATCGAAACGTGGATGCAGAGTTTTGCGGATCGAGCATCACTCGTCGCCGCGCTCGACGAGGCCAATCTGGCGTGGGGCAACTTGCGCAACCTGGGCGAAGTGCTCGAATCGCCCACCCTGAAGCATCGCGACACGATTGCCACCATTGACAATCGCGATGGCGGCACCCGGCCGATCGTCCGATCGCCCTACAAGATGTCGGCCAGCGAGACCCGTGATCCGGGAACCGTTGCCTTGCAAGGCGAGCACAACCACGACGTGCTCGGCGACTGGCTCGACATGTCACTCAGCGATGTTGACCAACTCGTTACCGACAAGGTCTTGCTGCAAGACGAATGGGCCGCCCAGATCAGCTGACTTTCTGGCGGCGGACCAGCATGGCCAGCGCGATCAGCACCACCGCCATGCCTGCGATCTGCACGACGTTGACGCTTTCGCCGTCGAGCAACAGTGCGGCGACAGCCACGGCCACGACGGGGCTGAACAATGTGAGCAACGACACCATGGTGATCGGCACCCGAGCGTGCGCCCAGTTGATCAGCAGGTGGCCGGTCCCCGGTGTGGCCACCATGGCCACCACCCACCACCATTTCCCAGGTCCCGGGTCGAGTGTCCCAGAGAATACCGCCGCAACGGGAAGCATGATCAGCGAGCTGAAGATCAGCGACAAGCCCTGATACTCGACTGCACCCAAGCTACGTCGAGCGGTTTTCGAATTGACGAAGTACAGCGTCCAGCTGCCCAGCGCCCCCATGGCAAGCAAGTCACCGCGTGGGCTCCACGAGGGTGAGTCGGTGGACCCGAACACCACCAACGCAACTCCAGCCAGCGCAACGATCGAAAGCATTATCTCTCGCCGGGTCACGACTTCACCGAATCGCTTGGAAAAGAAGAACAAGATCGCCACGGGTTGCAGTGCGATCAGCATGGTGGCGTTGGCCACGGTGGTGAGCTGGATTGCCGAGAAGAAGAGGCCCAGCTGCACTCCGAAGATCAGGCCACCGGGTGCTGCGGTGCGCAACGCCTGCTTGCTGATTCGTCCGCCCAGGGCGACAAAGAGCCCGACGTAGAGCACAGCCGCCAACCACGATCGGTGCAACGCCATCACCGGTCCAGCCACGTCGGAGGCCTTGGCGATCACGCTGCCCACCCCCATCAGTGTCACGGCTGCGGTGGTCGCCAGCACGCCCTTCGGGTCACTTGCCGTTGTGGTGCTTACGGTTGCCGTTTTGGTCACTGCCACCAGCTTGCCCGATGGCAAGGTGCAGGACCATGATGGGGCATGCGACTAAATGACAAGGTGGCCCGAAGATCGGTGACCTCGGGTGTGACGACTACGAGCGTCTTGGCACGGCTCTGGGCGACCTCCCGAGTAACCTCTGGCCGTGTCGATCTCTGAACGTTCGTTGGGGTGGCTGCGCTATCTGCACCGCAAGGCCCACACCCCCGACAACTGGGACAAGGGCGGGTCGCCACACTCACATTGGGACGATCGTTCCGATCCGCCGATGGCCAGCTGGCATCGCTTCGACCTGGTCGACTCGTCGTACGCCATGGGGCTGATGGCGCATCGCACGCCCGCGTGGACCGAGCCCTACGTGGCCATCCTGGACCAACTGATCACACGCCACACCGGTTGGTGGTCTGCCGCCGACTGGTTGACCCAGTTCGGTCATGACCCGGATCAGGCCAACTACCCCGACGCCTATCGAGCATTCATCCCGCCCGAGTTGTGGGGCCAGTACGACGCACCCGGATGGACTGCCAACGGCATCGAGCCCTACGGCACCCAGATGGATCCGGTACAGGCGGACGGCATGTTGTTCTACCAGGGGTTCTTCCTGGTGCTGCTCGGCATTCGCGCCATGATCAGCACCGACGATCGCTGGAACCAGCCGTTCGACATGATCCGTGACGGCCAGAACACCTTCACCTGGACCCACTCGCAGATCGCCGAGAATCTCACGGACCAGTGGCTCGCCGCCCCGATCGGCTGTCATTGAGAGAACACCAAGATCTGGCCATTTTGACTGGCTGGAGCTGGCCTCGGTCTGAGGCTTCACGACAACCGTCACGGCACCGACTTCCACGAGCAGGCATTTGGGCCGTGGTGGCAGTATGCGCGGCAGCACTACCTGGATCTCGACCAAGACGCCGAGCCCACGCACACCACGCTGTACTACGACCCCGTGCTCGACGTGCACCACCGCATGCCGGTGTCGCTGGCATCGACCACTGCGTACTACGCCGCACCGCAGGTGCCCGACGACGCCCGGCGATTGTTCCTGGCAGCGGCGTCGTCCATTGGTATGTACGACGACCTGGCGGTGCCGTTGCGGCCGTCTCGGGCCTTTGGTTCCTCATTGGTTCTGGCTCGCGAATGGGGCCTGGCGGATCTCGAGGCTCGTTTGGTCACGGCGATCGAGGCGTCGTACGAGCCGACCTGGGACGAAGCGACGGGCGAGTTCACGTGGGGTATGGGGCTGAACGAGCCGCACCCTCGTGGCCAGTTCAACGCCTTCCTGGCTGCGGCCGAAGCAGCTGGCCCGGGCCGCTGGGAGGCGCTGGCGGCGGCTCCCCTCGCTGCTTGCCCTCAGGTGGTCGGGGTCGACTTCCCCACCATGGCGCTCGATCGAGCCGAGTGGATCGGCAGCTCGCTGTACCTGGGGCTGGCGCCGCGCTACGAGGACCCCAAGGTCTACACCACGTTCCGCATCGTGGGCGTGGAGCCACGCCAATGGGACGTGGCCGGTATCGACGGCGCCATGGTCGACGCCAAGGCCGACGGTGTGGTCGTGCGAGTGCCGCTGAAGAAGGCCACCATGACCTTCACCCCCAGCAGCTACTGAGCTGGCTGTCAGCTGGGTCACCCAGCACGAGTCGCAGCACGTTTGCCACCGCATCGGATTCCTTGGTTCCGGCGCCCATGCCGACGGTGTCGATGGTCATAGCAGGCATGGGTCCCCACTCGTCGACCAGTTCCACGAGTAGCGCTGCGCCGGTCGGCGTGGTGCTCTCGTAGGGAGCGGGGCCGGCTTGCACTGCCGACACGCCCTTCATGAGTTGCAGCACCGCCGGAACCGGCACGGGAATCGGGCCGTGAGCACCACGGGTCTGGCCGTTGCCCAGGCTGAGCGTCGAGCAGTGGATTCGTTCGAGGCCGAGATGCTCTATGCCAGCGCACGAAGCGACCACATCGGCAATCGAGTCGAGCGCACCGACTTCGTGGAAGTGCACCTGGTCGATGGGCATCTGATGCACGTTGGATTCAGCCTGGGCGAGGCGTTCGAACACGGCGAGCGCCGCCGCGCCAAGGGGTGCGTCGAGCGCTCGGAAAAGAGCCTCGATCTCGGGTAGGTGCCGCAATGTTCGGGTTTCGGGGACCACGACGTGCATCTTGGTTGCGCCGAGCCCCCCTCGTTGGACCTGCTCGGTGCGCAGCGTGATCCCGAGTTCGAGTGGATCCAGGCTGGCCTGCATTGTCTCGACCGGCACGCCGGCGCTCGCCAGGGCGCCGAGCATCATGTCGCCGCTGGCTCCTGCTCCCCCGTCGAACCATCCAATGGTCATGAACGAGAGTCGAGCAGACCGAGCATGCGGACTGCAGCGCATGCGGCGCCGAAGCCGTTGTCGATATTCATGACGGCAACACCCTGGGCGCAGCTCGCCAGTGCGCTGTTCAGGGCGGTTGTGCCTCCGGCGGCTACGCCATACCCGACCGATGTGGGCACGGCGATGATGGGCGCACCGATGAGTCCGCCGAGCACCGACACGATCGCAGCATCCATGCCGGCCACGGCGATCACGATGTCAGCGGCGCGTATGTCGTCGAGTCGAGCTTCGAGTCGCCAGATACCCGCTACGCCGACATCGACGATGGTGTCGACCGAAACACCGCTGAAGACCAACGCGCGAGTCGCCTCGGCCGCGACTCGTTGATCGGATGTGCCGGCAGCCACCACCGCCACGCGGCCCCGCCGGCTCGAAAGGGTGCCGTTGGCAACGGCCGTTTCGCTTATCGGGTCGTAGTCCATGGCTGCGCCGACCGCTTCGGGTAGGTCCTGAAAGCGATCTTCGGCGAGGCGGGTGAACAGTACCGGTTCTTGCTGTGCGGTGAGTTCCTGGCAGATCGCCAGCAGCTGAGCATCGGTCTTGGCCGAACACAGCACGGCTTCGGGCATGCCGATACGGGCCATTCGTTGGTCATCATGTTGGTGCATTGGTGAACTCAGGAGACTCGCAGGAAGGAGCGACCAGCACGATAGTTGTCGTCGTCGAGCACCACCGTTTGCAGGCTCGGCTCGACCGCGGTCATCGCGGTGCGGACCGACTCGACAACACGCTGGTCGATGCGGTGGCGATCTTGGGCCATGACCTCGATGTGCACATCGTCTTCTCGGATGCGGCACCGCACCACGCCGATGCCGGTGAGCTGGCTCACGACAGCCTCCCCTGCTTCGACCGCCTGCAATCTGGCGGCAGTGACTCGGGTGCCGGTGTACAGCCGACTGGCCAAACAGGGCGAGGCGGGCAGATCGGCTTCGGCCAGGCCCAGGTCGCGTGCCGCTTGGCGGATGTCGGTCTTGCCCCATCCGGCTTCGATGTAGGGGTGGTGTACCGCACGCTCTTCGGCTGCGATCAGGCCCGGTCGATACTCACCGAGGTCGTCGGTGTTGGCGCCACTCAAGACCACCGCTTGTGCCGGTCCGGCCGAAGCGAGGCCGACAGCAGCGATGGCTTCGTACAGATTCGATTTGCAGTAGTAGCAACGGTCGACAGGATTGGCCAGGTACCGCTCGTCGTCGAATTCGCTCGATCGCACGAGCTCCAGCTTCCAGCCTTGGCGTTCGGCGAACGCGACCACCCGAGCAGTACCGGGGCCGGGCACCGCAGGCGTGACCGTATGGGCGATCACCGTGGTGTCCGGTGCGAAACGATGGGCGAGCGTGGCCAACACCAGGCTGTCGATACCACCGCTGCAGGCAACGATTCGCGACGGGTACAACCCAAGCGCGTGCTCGAGCGCGTCGTGCTTGGTCGAGCTCGGTTCGCCCATGACGATGCGCCTCCTCTGCGGGTCGTCACCTTAGCCAACCAGCGACTAACTCAATACGTCGGCCATCACGTCGAGGCACTGATCGAGCTCGCTGTCGGTGATGATCAGCGGCGGGCAGAACGCCAGGCTGTCGCCGATCGGCCGGAAGATCACGCCTTTGTCGAGGGCGGCGTCGCGTGCGGCGATGGTTTGTTCGGGTGTGGTGTCCGCGGGAAGTTGTGCCGACCACAAGGCACCGACTCCTCGGTAGCCCGACAGGGTGCCGTCGCTGACCATCGCAGCCAGGCCGCTCGAGTACTTCTCGCCGATCTCGTTGGCTCGTTGCACCAGGCCTTCGCGTTCGATGATGTCCAGGTTGGCCATGCCGGCCACCGCACAGGCCGGGTGGCCGCTGTAGGTGAATCCGTGGCGGAAGTAGAAGTCGGGGTCGGACTCGAGCAGATCGCAGATCTCGCGGCTGATGATCACGCCGCCCAGCGGCTGGTAACCACTGGTCACGCCTTTGGCGAAGGTCATCAGGTCCGGCTTGACGCCGTAGGTCTGCGCGCCGAACCATTCGCCGGTGCGACCAAAGCCGCAGATCACCTCGTCGAACACCAGCAGCGAACCCGCCTTGTCGCACAGCTCGCGTAGGCGGCGCATGTAGTCGTCGGTCGGGGGCCACACTCCCCCGGCACCCTGAACGGGTTCGGTGATCACGCCGGCAATCTGCTCGCCGTGCTCGGCGAACACTCGAGCGGCAGACTCGATGTCGTCGGGATCGATCTCGATGATGTGGGGCATCAGGTCGCCCCAACCCTGGCGATTCGCTTCGATGCCCTGCAGCGACGTGCCCGCTCCGGCGATGCCGTGGTAGCCGCGGGTGCGGCGCAACACGATCTGGCGGTCGGGTTCACCTTTGAGTTGCGCGATCTGGCGGGTCAGCTTGAACGCCGTGTCGACAGCTTCGGAACCCGAACAGCACATGAACACTCGTGAGCCTTCGAGCGGCGAAAGCTCGCTGATGCGTTCGGCCAGCTTCTCGGGCGCGCGGTGTGACCAGGGGTCGAACACGTTGTAGACGATCGTGCTGAGTTGCTCGTGCACTGCATCGGCGACCTCTTTGCGACCATGTCCGATGTGACAGAGCCACAGACTGCCCATGCCGTCGATGTACTTGTTGCCCTCGTTGTCCCACAGGTGCACGCCCTCGCCCCGCACGAGTTCCCGGAACTTCCCCTTGTCCTTGGCGGGCTTTGCGTAGGGGTGCAACAGCTTGGGTTTCATGGTGGCTCCGTTCGGCCGATGTAGTGAAGATCAGCGCCGACAGTTCGTAGGCGGTGCTGTTCGCTCGGGTATCGGTCCAAAGCAGGTATCGATGTACGGCCTTCGACTGCTCCTCAGCATCGCGCTGGGAATAGTTTGGTGCCGAACGACTTACTATGCAAGAACGCTTTCTGGAGCGGCGAGCCGAACGCTGTGGCCTCCCGCCTCAACCTTCCCGGAATCGTCAACCTGAACAACGTCGAGTCGATCGACTGAGTCGAGCTTCGAATCGCCGTCGACAGGCGCGACAGAGGCCCCAGTTGCCGTCGTCAGCTAGGGCGCCGGTGTGCGATCGACGGGAGACCAGGGAGTCTGGAGCGCAGCGTCCAAGAAGATCGCTCGGCCTTCGTCATTGAAGAACACGAGGTCTGTCTGATGGCGCAGATCGAAGCTATACAGCTGCATGGCGGAGTTGGTGCGAACATCGTTAATCCGCCAGAGGTTGCCGGTCTGCTCCCACAGAATTGGCACGGTGGCAAAGTCGGTCACGTTCAGGAAATCCTGAACCGCCGCAAAGTTGTGTTGCGAGCCAACGGCGACCACCTGAATGATGTCTTGGCTGTCTCGAGCGAACTGCTCGACGTCTGAGGCATGGCTCAGACAGATCAGTCAATTCGGCGCCCAATACCAGATCGCCACCGCACGATCCCCGGTGATCACCTGGTCTAGGTTGGTGATGGAGCCAGTTCTGCCTTCCAGCAGTTCCGTATACGCCGGCTCGTCGGTCAGAACCAGTTTTGCTTGGTTCGTCTCGGCCAAGGCAAGCATCTCGAGATCTTGTTCAGACGGAATGCTCGTCGGGGACTGCGAAGCAGCGTGTGCGCTGTTTCCGTGAAATGCACCACAGCCAATCAGCAGCGCTAGCAACAGGACCGCGAGCGAAGCTAACCCGGCACGCCTGCCATTGACGAATACATCGACCACCCAACTCCTGTCGGCCGCTCGTCGCAGATCTTTATCGCAACGAAACTGCTTCGACCGGGGTCGCCGTTCGTTAGGCGTCCTGGTCGTTGGTCCGGTCAGCCCTCGAGATCTTGCAGGTAGTCCTCGGTGACGCCTTCCCAGGCTTCGAGTTCGGCTTCGAAATCGATGTCGTCGAAGTCGCTGATGTCGATGCCGTACTCGGTCAAGAGTTCGTTGGCGTCGGACTCGGCGCTGTTGCCGCCGCAGGCCGCCGCGCCGAAGATCAGTCCCAGTCCGAGTACGAAGCCTCCGATTCGGCGGGCGGTGTTCTTGGTGGCTTTGTTGGTCTTCATGGCGACTCCTCGGTCGTTGCTGGCTGGCTTGTCTGTTCCATCATTGTGGCGACGAACCGAGGACTCTTCTGTCGCCCAGAACACACACTAGACGTGACCTCCGCTACTCTTTGGGCAGGTAGCCGTCGCGGCCTTGGGGCAGGCGCATGTCCAGGATGCGGCTGGCGACGACCGTGCGCAGGATGCCGGCGGTGCCGCCGCCGATGGTGAACATGCGGACGTCGCGGTACATGCGCTCGAGCGGATTGCGGCGGCTGTAACCGGCGGCACCATGGAGTTGCAGCGCGTCGCTGACGACTTCGATGGCCGCTTCGGCGGTGAAGATCTTGGCTTGCGCAGCCATGGCAGGGTCGGGAAACGGCGAGTTGTTGGGACCGTGGGATTCGGCGGCGCGCCAGGTCAGGCTGCGGGCGGCTTCGAGCTTGACCGACATATCGGCCAGGCTCCATTGCACACCCTGGAACTCGGCGATTGGTCGGTCGAACTGCTCGCGTTGCTTCACGAAATCCAGCGCCAACTCGTAGGCACCCTGGGCGATACCCAGGCCGACGGTTCCGGCGCCGACGCGCTGGGCGTTGTAGGCGTTCATCAGATCACCGAAACCACGCTTGAAGCCCGAGGGTGGCATGACCACCATGTCGGGCCCCACGACCATGTCGTCGAGGATGACCTCCATCTCCGGGATGGCTCGCAGGCCCATGGTGGGTTCGCGACGGCCGAAGGTGAGCCCTGGCGTTTCGTCTCGGATGGCCAAAAAGCCGCCGATGCCTTCCTCGTTGCCCTGCTCGTCGAACACCCGGGCGAAGATCAGGTGCATACGCGACACCGTGCCGCCGGTGATCCAATGCTTGGTGCCATTGATCACGAACTCGTCGCCTCGCCGGTCAGCACGCGTGGTCATCATGGATGCCGAGCTACCTGCGCCCGGTTCGGTGATACAGATGGCGGGCTTGTCGCCGTGCAGCACCAGATCCGCGGCCAGCTTTTTCTGCTGCTCGGTGCCATAGGCCATGACGGCCGAGATGGCACCCATGTTGCATTCCACGGCGATACGCCCGGTGACGCCGCAGACCTTGGCCATCTCTTCGACCACCAGCACCGCGTCGAGGAATGACCGACCCGGGCCGCCGAACTCGGGCGGCACGGTCATGCCGGTGAACCCGGCATCGCACAACGCCTCGACATTGGCCCACGGATACTCCTGGGCCTCGTCGACCTCGGCCGCTCTAGGCGCAATCACCTGTTGAGCAAGCTCTCGGGCCGCGGCCTGCAGCTTCAATTGGTCGTTTGTCAGATGCCAGCTCATGGGTACGTCCAATTCTTCGATCAGCCAGTGATTCGAACTCGCTGGCACACTGGACCAATGTATGACCAAGTGCGACATCGAGTGCCGGGTCGCTTCGTTGCTGGCGATGATAATGTTCGCATACTCGCCCCCACCTGTTGGTTGCATCCTCTACGATCAACACTCGCGTAAAGCAGTTCGGTAGCTAACGAAGGGGCGTGGGGTGAAGTATTCCGCGAAGCGGACGTTGTCATTGCTCATGAGCCCGACGGACCCGCTAGCCAGGTGGAAACCCGCCTGCCAGGTCGCCTTTCCGGCTGCCGATCGACTTCACGGGGTCTCGGCATGAACCAGGCACCCCGCCCACTCATCGGCCTGACTGGACGACGTAAGAAGGCGGCCCAGCTCGCCGGTACACCACAGGTGCTTCACGAACTCGACGGTGACTGGTTCTATGCCGACTACGCTCGTGGCGTGTTCGAGGCCGGTGGTCTGCCGGTGCTGCTGCCGCTCGATGTGGAGCCTGCGCTGTTCGTTGGTCGACTCGACGGCATCTTGCTCTCGGGCGGAGCCGATATCGATGCCGGGCGCTATGGCGCCGAGAACGGTGCCGACGATGACCCGGCCGAGCACGAACGCGACACGTTCGAACTCGACCTCTTCGCCGCTGCGACCGAACGCCAGCTTCCCATTCTGGGGATTTGTCGTGGATTGCAATTGGTGAACGTGGCCAGCGGGGGCACGCTGCACCAGCACGTTCCTGCCCACGCCGGTTTCTCCGAGCCACCTGCCACCCTGCTGCACGATGTCGAGTTCGCAGCCGGCTCGGTGCTGGGGTCGTTGTACGCACCCGGCCATCAGGTCAACTCGTTACACCACCAGACGGTCAACAAGCTGGGCCGAGGTCTGCGCATGACGGCGTCTCACGATGGCAGTGTCGAAGGCCTGGAACACGATTCGCTGCCGATCGTGGCCGTGCAGTGGCATCCGGAGATGTTGCCGACCCGCGCCAACGATCCGGTGTTCACCTGGCTCGTGGATGCAGCTGGCCAGAAGCAAAGTTTCGAGTAACCGCCACCTGGATACACGAATCTCGACGGTGGAGTTCCTCAGCGGACCGACTTGCGCCATGCGCTGAACGAATTGACCGATCCGGTCGAGGGTTGACGAAGCCATGGCCAGGGTTGCACGTCGACCGGGCCCAGTGCATCGGCGCGTGATCGGAATCCCGGAACAGGGGCAAAGGTGACACTCAGGCGGTGACCTTGCAGCAGCCCCACCGGGTCACCCAGCAGCAGCGTCAGATCCCGCTCGGTTGCGAGCTCGGCCAGCGTCTCGGTCAGAAAGACCAGCCGCTTCGCCGAAAGTTGCAAGGTGGTGAGTAGCGGCTCGTCGAACACGAACAGCACCGGCAGGTCGGGGTGCGCAGCCAACGCCGGGTCATCAAGCGCCAACGATTCTGCGGTCAGCCAGACCGCATCGGCAGACTCGAACCGCACCGCCGAGCGAGGGCCGGCGACAACGGTTGGGTCCGCCTCCGGCATGACCGACAAACGACTGGCGGGCGCGAACGCCGGGTCGCTGGGCCAGTCCTCGATCGGACAATCGGATCGGTGCACGCACGAGTCGCACAGACCCGCGGCCCGTTTGTTGACCTGCCAACGGCTGAAGCCGTAGTGCTTCGACGAACCGACGCCGGTGGTCCACTGCCAGCCCAGCCGGTTTGCTGCTCGCGAGCCGTCGAGCAGATGGCGAAAGAAGTAGTCTTCGCCGTCTTGCCACGCATGGCCTTGTCGAATCGCCCAGTGGCTCGAAAGCCACATGCGCGTCTGGTTCACGAGCCAGCCATCGGTCTCGAGCTCGCCGACGGTGGCGGCCATACAAGCCATGGTCATGTCGAACGGTTCGCTCCCCGATGTGGCCGTGGGCGGGAGCGACCGGCGAATACCCTGCGACGTGGTGCGACCCAGACGGGCGTACCAGTGGCGGGCGAACTCCTGCCACAACAATTCGTCGTGGAACTTCTGCACGTCGCGTGCCGGTCCATCATCTGACGCGGCCCACACCTGGGGCAACGACAGGAGCCCGTGGCGGATGTAGGGCGAGAGCTTGGAGGCGCCCCTGCGGTGTTGCGGATAGACCTCGTTGCGTCGAGATGCGTAGCCGGCAACATCGAACGAGGCGAGTGCCGCGTCGGCTGCGGTCTGGCCACCACGGATCGCTGGAGACCCCACGGTCGGGCCACTCACCACATGAGACAGATGATCGGCGACGAAGGCCTCGGCCCCAGCCTGGCCTGGCTCTGGAATCGGCAGCGGTGCGCCATCGAGTTCGGTCACAATCCGGTTACCTTCCGAATGCGGATCGGCCCCTTGGCCGTCGATGGGTCGACCACCACGCCCTTCTGAGTGATCGTCACCTGACCGGAGGCAACCAAGCGCCGAGCGGCACGGCGAGCCGGCTCCATCAGGCTGCGCCACGCATCTTCGTTTTCGGGTTCGCCTGGGAACGCATCTGAGCGTGCGACCACGGACCGAGCGGCTTCGGACGGGCAGATCGTTGCGCCATGTTTGCGATGGTCCAGCAGCTCCAGGATCGACGCTTCGAGCTCACGATCGATCTTGCTGACGCCGCCCTTGCATGCGTTGGAGCAGTAGCGCACATCGGGCCAGGACCGCTCCCACCTCTTGCGCCAGGCGAAGCTGCGCCCGCAGGTGGCGCACGTCTTCGTCGGAAGATCGGCGGCCACTACAACGTGCCCTCGTCGAGCGCCACCAAGACCTCGGCGGCTCGTTCGCGCACGTCGTCGAGATCGCTGAGTCGGCGCATACCCGCCAGCTGTTGACCCATGCGATGGTTGCCTGCGAAATGGTCTTCGTTGCGGGCCAGGAAGTCCCAGTACAGCGTGGTGAACGGGCAGGCATCTTCGCCGGTGCGCTTCTTGGGGTGGTAGCGACAGGGCTTGCAGGAATCGCTCATCTTGTTGATGTAGGCGCCGCCGCTGGCATAGGGCTTGGTGGCCATGCGACCTCCGTCGGCGTGCAGGGCCATGCCGACCACGTTCGGCAACATGACCCACTCGGCACCATCGACGAAGCTGGCCCACATCCAGTCGGTCATGGCCCGAGGATCGACGCCGGCGGTGAGCGCCAGGTTGCCCAGCACCATCAATCGTTCGATGTGATGGGCGTAGCCATGGGCTTCGACATGGGCGATGGCGTTACTGACACATGCCATATCTGTCGATGCTTCGCCGGTGAATGCTTTGGGGACCGAGCGCTGGGCGTCGAGCCCGTTGGCGTGGCGATAGTCGGGCATCCACAGCCAGTAGACGCACCACACGTACTCGCGCCAGCCCATCACCTGGCGGATGAAACCCTCGACCGAGTTGATCGGCGCATCGCCCGAACGGTACGCCGCCTCGGCGGCCTCCACGATCTCGGCTGGGTGCAACAACCCCAGATTCATAGACGAGGCCAATACCGAGTGGGCCATCTTCCACTCGTTGGCCAGCATGGCGTCTTCGTGCGGGCCAAAGGGAGCCAGGCCGGTGTCGACGAACTCGTGCAACCGGGTCAGAGCCTGGTCCCGGGTCACCGGCCAGGTGCCGTTCGGCGGGTCACCCCACATGTTCTCGCCGAAGCCTGCAATGACCTCGTTGTCGATGTCGTCGAGTGCAAACTGAGTGATCTCGGGCCACGAGCGGCCGTCCTTGGGAGGACGCTCACGGTTGTCGTGATCGAAGTTCCATTTGCCGCCCGCCGGTTCGACTTCGTCTCCCACGGCGTCCATGAGCACGTCGAGCCGTTGGCGCTGCCACCGGTAGAAGTCCTCCATCTTGAACGACTTGCGATCGTCGGCCCACTGGGCGAAATCGTCGTAGTGGCACGTGAACTGTTCGTTGCGGTCGATGTCGATGCCGAGTTCTTCGAGCATGACCCGGCCGTCCCAGCTCATGGGTTCCATGGCTATCACCCGGTCGACATCGAATTCGTCGACATGGGCTCGTAGGCCGGCACGCAACGTGGGTGCGTGGCGATAGTCGACCTCGAACCCTTCGTCGCGCAGCTCTTGGGCGAAATGCCGCATGGCCGACAGGACCAGATGAAGTCGCTGTCGATGCCACCGTTTCGAGTGGCGCTTGGTGTCACTCTCGACCATGAGAACGCGACAATCACCCGGCGCGCGTGCGGCCAACGGACCTACGGTGCGATTCAGCTGATCTCCCAGCACCCAGATGGTGTCGAGCGGCGTTGCTGGCATGTCTCGAGTGTGGCGTGTCTCCCCTTCCCATTGCGAGCTCTACGGTGCCTATATGACCACCGCAGCAAAAAGCCGGGCCCATCTGCACTGTTCGTAGTAGACCGACCGTCGCGTCCGGTGTCAGACTGGCCGGGTGACCGCGCCGACCAGCACCAGCCCGATTCGAATCGCTCAGCTCTCCGACACCCATTTCCTGGAAGACGGCGAGTTGCCCGAAGGTGGCTTCGCCTATGACACCGCCCAGGCGTTCGATGCCGTGCGAGACCATATGGTGGCGAAGGCACCGCTGGACATGGTGGTGGTCACCGGTGATATCGCCGACCACGGCCGAGCCGCTCAGTATCAGAAGGCGGCGACGGCGTTTGCGCAGCTCGACGCTCCGGTCAACGTGTGCCCGGGTAACCATGACCAAGACGCTACATTCACGATCGGTATGGGTCGGCCGACCATCGGCACCTCGCGCGTTGTCGAAGTGGGCGATTGGTGTTTTCTGTTCGTCGACTCCAACGCCGGGGTGATGTTGCCCGACGAGACCGGGCGCCTGATCGACCCACCCGACTACGATGACCGCCTGCATCGCAGCGGCGCTTTGGGTCCGCGCGAGAGCGCCTGGATTCGCGAGATGCACGATGCGACCAGCGCCGACCATGTCTTCATCTGGCTGCATCATCCGCCAGCGGCCGACGGGTTGTCACGCGACGATGCCTACACCGACGAGTGGCGATCGTTACTGCCGAGTCTGGGGAAGGTCCGGGGCATGGGCGGTGGCCATACCCACGTGCCGGCCCACTACGACTTTCTCGGGTGTCCCGTCTTCGTCAGCCCGGCGTTCAAGAACAACTTCGATCTGGACGCAGGAACCATGCTTCCGCCCGGCTACCGCACCTACGAGTTCTCGACCGACGGCTCGATAACCAGCCAGGTGCAGCTGGTCGACGATGACCGCTGGCCGCGCCACCCGCTGGGGCGAGCTGTCATGTCATTGATGCGAGGCGAGTTGACCTGGGATCAGTTCAACGAGATCGTGGCCCGCAAGAAAGCGGCTCTGTGAGCGAACTGCCGAGCGTTCTCGCAGGCATTCGGGTCGTCGAGTTTGCGCAGAATGCGGCGATCTCGCTGCTCGGCACCGCCATGAGTTTGGGCACTCCGCTGCTGGGCATCTTCGAAGGCGACCAAGCCCGGCTCGACGAACTCGACGCCGACATGGCGATCCTGCAGGCCGCCGGGCTCGACTTCGATGCCCAGCGCGATCTGTACGAGTCGCGGGTGCAAGCTGGTGGCGGGGCGTTCCAGCTGTACTTTCGCCACTATCGGACCGCCGACGGCCTCATCTCGCTGGCTGGCCTCTGGATCATCCGGACTTCGGGAGGTACCGGGCCAGCGGCATGCCATTCCAGATGGAGAAGTCGCAGTCACGGGTGCCGGGGCCCAGCCCGAGCTTCGCCGCCGACAGCAAGCAGGTGCTGGCCGAAGTCGGCTTCGAGCAAACGCTCATCGATGATCTGATCGCCGCCGGCGTGGTGATCAGTCGTTGACAATTTTTGTTAGGTCAGGGCCACAGGATGTAGAGCGCCAGTAGCGCGTCGTCTGTCGCAACGGCACCGTGGAGATCCCGGGGATTGTTGTAGATCAGGGCGTCTGCATCGAGCGTTCGGTAGTCGGCGCTCCCACCGAAGCGCCAGTGGCCATCGCCGGCAATGGGCAGGTAGATCTCTTGGGGCGGGTGGGCATGTTCGGGATAGGCCGCACCGGGCGCCATGAGCATGAGGCCGCATTGGAGCTCTCCCAGACTGCGGACCTGGTCGATGATGCCGAGCGCCACGTCCTGACCGTCGTCGTCCTTGAGCCGGGGCGTGGCGATCCAGGGGATGTCGACAGCTGCACCTGCCGCTGCCTGAGCGATGGAAGGCGGGACACTCGGGGAAGGCTGCAGCTCCCGCAGGTAGCTGACTGCCGGGACACTCGCCAATGGAGAAGACGCCGGTCCGCCTGCCGGCATTGCTTGGAGCGCGCCACGGAATGCGGCGGCGCCTTGGCACAAAACACCCGGTTCGGGTTCGGCCAACTGGGCGCGACGTTCGATTTCGGTGCAGCACAGATCGAGAAAGTGATCGAGCATCTCGGCGCCGCTAGCGGTGGAGTTCGACACGGGCCGCAGCTCGCAGTGTCTTGTAGCCATAGCCGACAATACCCCGGGCCGTAAGCTCGGGCCAATGGACTTCCTGCCCAAGTTCGGCTACCTCGATCACGACGGTCATGTGGAGCTGACCCTCGAACATTGCGGCACTAGGTGAGCCAGATTCGCGTGATGTTGCCCGAAGCCACGTTGACCTCGACTCGGATCCCAGTGCTGGAACCTGCGGCAGTTGCCCAATCGGCAATGGACTGTTGACCACCCGCAGCCGACACGACCGTGGCATTCGCGACGGTCGGGACGGTCTGTCCGCCTATGACGACCGACACCCGGCCGTCTTGGCCGACCACGACCTGATCGATGGTAACCGCCGCAGCGCCACCGCTGCTCAGCACCTGCTGGGCCGAACGTGGATTCGAAATGGTCTGCTGCGTCTGGATCCAGCCGGTTGTACCCGAGGCGGTGATCTCTGACCACCGCTGTGTCCCGACCTGGGCCGTGCGGCCAGTGGCGGTGATGTTGACCACAGAGGACCCAACGGTGCCAACCGACGCCTGATCAATGCCGGGTTCGGCCCGAAGTACGATGCGATCCACGATCGAGCCCATCGGCACAATACCGACCGTGGTGGCGCTACCTGCTTGAAGTGTGACGGTCGTGGGCGGCTCGGTCACCAGCTCGAGGAAGCGTGCGTCGACCCATCCGGTGCCGTCTCGGAAAGCGATCTGGCGCCATTCGACACCATCGACCTGGGTGCGGCGACCCGTCGTTGGAACCGCGGCAGTATCTCCTGGGAGCGTGCCCAACAGCAGTTGAAGACTGCCCGGTTCGACACGAACGTTCACCGATGCGCCAGCACTCACGCCGGTCACGCGGTACAGGCCTGCGGTTTCGTTACCCAGTGCTTGCACCACGACGGTGGGGACAGGCGTTGCTACCGTGGCAGTGGCTGCGCCTGCAGCGGCCGAGGTCGGCACAGGAACCGGTGCAAGTGCGAGATAACCGCCGAACACCCATCCGGTGCCATCTCGGAACTGGATCTCACGCCATTCGCTACCGTCGACCAGCACGCGCCGACCAGTACCTGCGATCCCCACTGCGTTACTGGGAATGGTGCCGATCAGAGCATTGGCGGTGCCCGCACTCTGGCGAACGTTCACCGAGGATCCCGCGGTGATCCCGGTGATGCGGTAGACACTCGGCGACTGGCTACTCAACTCTTGCACCACGGGCGCAGCAGCTGCAGCCGGAGGAGCCGCAGCGCCAGAAGTCGTCGTGGGCACCGGCGTAGGGGCTGGGGCCACTGCAGCCGGGTTCTCGGTGGCGCCTGAAGCAACGGAGCCGTCGTTCGTGTCGGTGGTGTCAACAGCAGCCGGATTCAATGGATCCGGCGTCGGGGTCACGATGGGATCGGCACCGGAATCGACTTGGGCGGTGTCGTCGCTCGACCGGGTGAGGAAATACACCAACACGGGTGCCGCGATCGCTATCAGGGAGACTGCGGCGAGGGCGATGATGAGTGTTCGGTTGTTCGTCGGCCCGCGCTGGGGGCCAGGAGGCGTAGGGGGTGCGTCATACGTAGAAGACACGGCTGTACTTTCTTCCGAGCGCAACAGGGCGCCGGAGGTGTTGAGTAGTGCTTGGGATCTCGTGCATGTGAGCGTTGCAAGCGTCACGATGCCGATTCTGGTGAACTGGGCTCGATATCGGGCTCAGAGAGGTCAGCATGCGCCTCGCCGGACACAATGTCTATGACGAATTGATTGCAGTATTGGCTGCGTCGCTACCGGTTGGAGGAAGCGCACTCCGGCGGGAATCACACCGTTGGCGATTGCCACATCGGTGGTGCGGCGAGCGGATCCGGTGCCATCGACAACCGTGCCACCCTTGATCACAACATCATGTTCGGCGATCAACCGACAGTAGTGGTTGCCCGGGGGTAGAACAGGAAGATCACCAGCGCTCCCAGCGCCGTCGATGCAAAGAAGAACGCAAACGCCCGATCGAATGCGGCGACACTATCGACTCGATCTGCAGCTCCCACAAAGGCCACCGCCGCCGCAACGCCGATAGCTCCCGCAACGTTGCGCAACATGTTGAATGCCGCGTTCATCGAACCCCAGGTCGACTCGGGTACCGCCTCGAGTGCGTAGCTGTTCATCGTGGGCGACGAAAGTCCCCAACCGAAACCGAAGGTGGCGATGCCCGGCAGGAACGACGAGACATAACTTCCGTCCTGATCGAGTACCAGCCAGCACCAGCCGACCGAGAACACCATGACCAGGCTGCCGATGTGTATCGGCCATCTATGACCGAACTTGTCGGCGACTCGACCACCCACCAGGGTCATCGTTGCTGCAGCGATCGGACCGGCCGTCAACGCCAGACCGATCTGTAGGTTCGAGTAACCCCAAAGGCGTTTCAGGTACAGCGGCCATACCAACCAGATCGACAAGCTCGTCAGCGAAATCAAGGTGTTCGCCAAGTTCGTCATCCACACTTCGCGGATACGGAACAGGCTCAAGTCGATGAGCGGTTGAGGGTGACGCCGAGATTGAACCAGGAAAGCGGCGATGAAGGCCCAGGCCACGATGAAGGCGAAGATCGTGAGCGGGCTGGCCCACCCCCAGTCGCCTCCCTTGCCGACGCTGAGCACGACCAGCGCAATGCCCATCGTGCCCAGTACGGCACCGGTGATGTCGAGCGTGCCGACCTTGTCGGGTGCAGTGACTTCCTGCAACCGTCGGCGGCCGATCAACCAGATCGCGACCGACACGGGTGCGCTCAGGAAATAGAGCCAGCGCCAGCTACTGAACTGCAACAGCGCGGCCGATGCACTGGGTGCAACGGCCGCCGACAACGGCCCCGCTGCAGCCCATGCCGCCACCGCGCTCGGCCGACGGGTAGAGGGGAACAACGGCAAGACCATCGACAGCGAGGCCGGAATGACGAGGGCGCCGGCGACCGACTGCACTACACGCGCTGCGATCAGCACCCACACGTTCGGCGCAAGGGCCGACAGGACAGACGAGATGGCGAACAGCACCATGCCCCGCTGAAAGATCTTGACGCGACCCTGACGGTCGGCGATACGTCCGGCCAATGGCAGGAAGGCAGCAGTGCCGATGAGATAGCCCGACGAGACGAATGCGGTCGTGGTCGCGGCGATGGTCGGGAACGACGCGGTGATGTCGTCGAAGGCGATGTTGGTGGCGGTCAGGTTGAAGCCGACCAGCACGTAGCCAGCAGCACCCACGGCAAGCGCCTTCCAGGCTTTCGATGAAATCACCTCGGGTGCCCGATCAGCCTGGCGTGACTGATCTGGGTCGAGCGAACTACGCGCCCGTGAGGGGTTTGCCATCCCGGCAACGCTTCCATACAGGGCGCGGCGTACCAAGTCTGCGACCCGAATACCCTTGCACGGTGCAACGTCGTCGCTTTGTTCAGACCGCAGCCGCTGGCACTGGTCTGGCGCTACTCGGTGGACTCGCATTGCCCAGCATTTCTCGAGCCCAGTCCAACGGTGACTTGCTGGCACCTGACCGCAACGGCTTGCGACTTCCGCCCGGGTTCAACTCTCGGGTCGTGGCCACCACCGGCGAGGTCGTTGGCGGGACCGGCTATCGCTGGCACCCCAATCCCGATGGCGGCGCCACCTTTTCCCAAGACGGCGGCGGCTGGATCTATGTTTCCAACAACGAAGCCAACGACGGCCTGGGCGGGGTGTCGATGATCCGCTTCGACTCGGCGGGTGCGATCGTCGAGGCCCGCCAGATCCTGTCGGGAACCAGCCGCAACTGCGCTGGCGGCCCGACCCCGTGGGGCACATGGCTGAGCTGCGAGGAGTACGACCAGGGTCGGGTATGGGAGTGCGACCCAGCTGGCCTGAGACCAGCGACCGTCCGCCCGGCGATGGGCACCTTCTCTCACGAGGCCGCAGCCGCAGATCCCGGCGCGCAGAAGATCTACTTGACCGAAGACCGGTCCGACGGTGCCCTGTACCGCTTCACGCCCGACACCTGGGGCGATCTCTCCACCGGTCTGCTCGAAGCCATGGTCGAGACGGCCGCCGGGCTCGGCTGGAAACAGATCCCTGATCCGAACGCCACTGGTGGCTCGACCAGGACCCAACTCGACGACGTGAAGCAATTCGCCGGCGGCGAAGGCGCGTGGTTCGAAAACGGCCAGCTCTACTTCACCACCAAGGGCGACAACCGGGTGTGGCGGTATACCCCTGCGACCAATGATCTCGAGGTGCTCTACGACATCGATACCTCGCCGACACCGGTGCTCAGCGGTGTCGACAACGTCGTGATGTCGGCGTCGGGCGACCTGTACGTCTGCGAGGACGGCGGCAACATGGAGGTCGTGGTGCTCACCACCGACGGCGCCGTCGAACCGTTTCTGCGCATGGACGTAGACGGCTCCGAGGTGACCGGCGCAGCCTTTGACCCGTGGGGCACACGCCTGTACGTGAGCTCACAGCGGAACCCAGGCACAACCTTCGAGATCACCGGCCCCTTCGCAGGGGCGCCTGGATCAACCACGGTAGAGCCAACCGCCACGTCAGGTGGATCAGTGGCCAGGCGACGGCGCTGGGCATCGGGAGGCAGCAGCAATCAGCGCTAGTGCACCTCGAGAGATTCGGCATCGTCATGCCACAGTCTGACGTGCCTAAGGTGGCTGCATGCAAAACGACCCGTTCGCCGGCATCGACTACGAGAACGTCACCGTTCAGCGCGAGGCAAATGTCGCCACCGTCACGTTCGATCGCAACGGCTCGCTCAATGCCTTCAACCAGGCCACCATTCTCGAACTCACCGACGTCGCTCGGCGCTTCCACGATGATCTCCAAACCCAGGCCGTGGTGCTGAGTGGTGCGCCCAATGCATTCTCGGCCGGCATCGACCTGAACGATCCAGCCACGTGGGAGGAACTCGACGATGTGGCGTCGCGCCAGCGCTTCTACCGGGGCGTACGCCTGTGCCAGGCCTGGGAAGACATGCCGCAGATCACCGTGACGGCCATGGAAGGCCTGGCCGTGGGCGCCGGTTGTGCGATTGCACTGGCGTGTGACTGGCGAGTTTTGGCCAGCGACGCCTACTTGTATGTGCCCGAGGTCAAGATCGGCCTGAACCTGCAGTGGGGCGCACTCCCCCGCCTGGTCACCCTGGTGGGTCCGTCGAAGGCAAAGCAGATAACGCTGCTGTGCGAGAAGATGGGCCCCGACATGGCTCTCGACTGGGGCCTGATCGACAAGATCGCCGAGCCAGGCGCAACCGTTGCCGCCGCAACGGCGATGGCCACCCGAGCCGCTTCGATGCCGCCGGCCACCACCCGTATGGTGAAAGAGGCCGTGAACGCCACCGCCAATGCGCTGCACCGCGCCAGCTCGTTCGCCGACGCTGATCAGTCGGCGCTCACGCGCAGCTACCGGGCCGCAGTCGAGGCGCGTGAGAGCTTCAATCGTTAGCCTGGCCAACTCATGACCACGCTTCCGCTTGCCGGGTTGACCGTCGTTGCCATCGAGCAGGCGGTGGCCGCTCCCTTGTGCACGGCGCGCCTGGTCGATGCCGGTGCCCGGGTCATCAAGATCGAGCGAGCCGGTGGTGACTTCGCGCGTGGTTACGACGATGCTGCTCACGGCGACAGTTCGTACTTCGCCTGGGCCAACCAGGGCAAAGAGTCACTCGTGCTCGACATCAAAGATCAAGCCGACGCCGAGCTGCTGCACGCCATCCTGGCCAAAGCTGATGTGCTGGTGCAGAACCTGGCTCCGGGCGCGCTCGAGCGCGCCGGCTTCGGCTCCGACTCGCTTCGGTCGCGATATGAGCAGCTGATCACGTGCGATATCTCGGGTTATGGCGAGTCACCCGACGTGGCCGACAAGAAGGCCTATGACCTGTTGGTGCAAGCCGAGTCGGGGCTCATCGCCATTTCCGGCGGGCCGACCGAACTCGGCCGTATCGGGGTGTCCATGGTCGATGCCGGCACCGGCATGACTGCGTACTACGGGGTGCTCGAAGCCATCATCCAGCGGGGCATCACCGGCCGAGGCTCCGGCGTTCGGGTGTCGCTGTTCGATGTCGCCGCCGACTGGATGACGGTGCCGCTGACGCAACACGACTTCGGCGCTGGCGGCCCGAAACGAGTAGGGCTCAAGCACCCCACCATCGCGCCCTACGGCGCCTTCGAGACCAGCGAGGGGAAGCTGACCCTCATCTCGATTCAGAACGAGCGCGAATGGGTGCGGTTGTGCGAATCCGTGCTGGAGTCTCCCGAGATGGCCAGCGACGCCCGCTTCGATTCCAACACCAACCGCGTCGAGAACCGCGCTGCGCTGGAACTGCGAATGGGCGCAATCATCGCGCCGCTCACCAGCGAGGCCTTCCAACGTCGCTTGGCCGACGCGTCGATCGCCTTCGGCAACGTCAGCTCGCTCGGTGATCTGTCCGATCACCCCGCATTACGCCGACGTACCGTGCACACCAGCACCGACGAGACCGTCGAGCTTCCGGCTCACCCCGTGCGCTGGACCGAGCTCCCCGAAATGAGCGAACGACCCGCCGGACGCGTGCCCACCATCGGCGAACACACCGAAGCCATCCGCACGGAATTTTCCTGACAACCCAAACCTCGGCTCTCAGACGCGGGCGGGTTGCTTGAGGTTGACCGAGAGTGGCAGGCGTTTGATGCCGCTGATGAAACTGGAGCGCACGTAGGACTCGGGCTCGGCCAGCTCGAAGGAGTCGACGCGGCGCACGAACTCTTCGAGCAGACAGCGTGTCTCCAGGCGAGCCAGGTGAGCGCCCAGGCAGAAGTGCGCCCCGAAGCCGAAGGACAGGTGTGGGTTCGGATCGCGGGTGATGTCGAACTTGTGTGGATTCTCGAACACCGACGGATCACGGTTAGCTGCTGCATAGTGCAGTACCACCCGGTCGTTCTCGCGAATCTGATGGCCGCCGTATTCGACATCGCCGGTGGCGGTGCGGCTCATGTAGATGACCGGCGCTGCCCAGCGGATCATTTCTTCGACTGCGCTGTCCCAGTAGTCGCCGGTTTTGAGCAGTTCGTACTGGTCGGGGTTCTTGGCCAGTTGCAACAACCCGTGGCTGATGTTGTTACGAGTGGTCTCGTTGCCGGCTACGAACAAGAGCCCGACGTAGCCGCCGTACTCCTCGGCGGTCAGCTCGCCACGCTGCACGTTCTCTACCAGCATCGAAGCCATGTCATCACCCGGAGTCTCGACTCGATCGGCGTACATCTGGCGGATGTAGGCCTGCATTTCCATGTTGGCCTGCTCGCGGGCTTGGTCCGACGGCGAGTAGTCGGGATCGTCGTTGGTGATGATGGCATTGCTCCACGCCACCAGCTGCTCGCGATCCGATGGAGTGGTGCCGAGCAACTCACAGATCGCCAACAACGGCATCGGCACCGAGAGGTCATCGACGGCGTCGAAGTCGACCCCTCCCCCGTCCACCCCTTGGTGGCCGCCGGCGATGGCCTGGTCCATGAGCACACCAGCCATGTCGTGATAGTGCTCGGTGTAGCGGCGCACCACGCGGGGCGTGAAGCCCTTGTTGGTCATGCGACGCAGTCGGAGATGCTCGGGATCATCGAGGTTCAGCAGGTGCCGGTCCTCGTCGTCGCTGTAGTTGCCGCGCAGATTCAAGCCGTGACCGTTGATGAAGTTGTCGGTGTCCTTGCTCACCGCCAGCACGTCTTCGTGACGCGTGAGAACCCACGCCGCATCGAAGAGGCGCTCGTCGGGGATCTGCTGGTGGTGGATCGGGCGTTCCTCTCGCAACCGGTCCAGCAGATGGTGGGGCACGCCTTCGGCGTACGCCCGGTTCGACAGCACATCGATTTCGGTGACATTCATGGTTCGTGATCCCCCTGCAGTAGGTACCTCGATCATGACGGTTGGATCAGCACAGGTGCAAGCGGGGAGCTACTCGGCTTCGCCATCTCGGTCGGCCACGAGTGCGTTGGCCGCGGCCAATACTTCTTTGGCCGACAGTCCATTTGCTTTGGCGGTGGCGGCGACATCGTCCCACTCGACGCTGCGATTCACGACCTCGCCATCGAGCAGTGCGGTCTTCACCCCGATCTCGCAGCCGTGGAGCTCGATCGTGGATTGCGTGCGATCGAGGACATGTCGATCGACGTTGAGCTCGCGGATGCCGATCGTGGTGGTTTCGCGAAAGATCGTGGTTCGCATGGTCTCCGCGTGGGCTTCGTCACACAACACGCTCAGCGTGAACGCAGGCCGGCCCTTCTTCATGATGATCGGTGTGACCCACGCATCGAGCGCACCTTCCGCCAGCAGCCGATCGAGGACGTTGGGCCACAGACGCGGATCCATGTCATCCACATTGGTCTCGTACAACACGGTCATCAGCGCAGACTGTAGTAGTCCTGGCCGCGCACAAATCGCTGCCGAAACGCAGCAGACTGAAGGCGATGCAAAATCCACGTCGTGCTTGGCTTCACCCTGTTGTTGGCTTCGCCCTGGTGATCATTGCGGCGATGACCTTGCTCGTGGCCTGTTCGAGCAATGGCGAGCCCGTGGCCACCGACGCCACGCCACCAGCCAACGAACCCACCGATCCAAGCGCACCCGACGCAGCAGCAGACACTCGATCAAGCCAGTCAGCCGCAGCCCGAGCCGACGGTGGAGCAGGCGATGACGGGGCAGCTGAGCCGGCGGAACCCGTTGGTGACCCGACAGAGGTGACGCTGACCAGCATTGGCGACTTCGATCGTCCGGTCGATGTGATCGTGCGCCCCGGCGATGACCGAGTGTTCGTGGTCCAGGCATCTGGCACCCTCACGGCCATCGAGTCGGCCACGACTTCCGGTGCAACGATCCTCGACATCAGCGACCAGACCTTCGTTCAGGGCGAGCGTGGTTTTCTGGGCGCAGCGTTTCACCCTTCGGATGACCTGCTGTATGTCCACTACACAGATCGCGACAGCAACTCGGTGATCGCCGAGTTCGAGGTCGACGCCGAGTCCGGTGCGGCCGATGCCGGTTCCGAACGAACACTCATGATCGTCGAGCAACCGTTCAACAACCACAACGGTGGCGAGGTCGACTTCGGACCCGACGGTCATCTCTATCTCGGCTTCGGTGATGGTGGAAGCCGAAACGACCCCAACCGCGCCGCACTGGACCTGTCCACGCCGCTCGGCAAGATCTTGCGGGTCGACCCACGAGCCAACGACAGCGCTCCCTTTACGATCCCGAGCGACAACCCATTTGTCGACGATGACGACGCCGACCCGGCAATCTGGTCCTATGGCCTGCGCAACCCGTGGAAGTTCTCGTTCGACTCGGTAACCGGCGACCTCTGGATCGCCGACGTGGGTCAGAACGAATGGGAAGAGATCGACGCCGCTCGCGCCGCAGACGGGATGAACGCCGGTAGAGGCCTCAGCTTCGGCTGGAGTGCGTTCGAAGGCTTCGAGGCATTCAACCGCGACCAACCATCGAATGGCCATACCGAACCGTTCTTCACCTACGACCGGTCCAACGGCAGATGTTCGATCAGCGGTGGCGCCGTATCCCGTGACCCGTCGATCCCCGAACTCGATGGCTGGTACGTCTACGGCGACTTCTGTAGTGGTCAGATCTTCGCTATCGACGGGCGCGGCGACAGCGAGCAACGAGCGATAGAACTCGGCCGGGTCAGCGAACTGGTCTCGATTGCGACCGGTGCCGACGGTGCGCTCTACGCCTCGTCTTTCGGGGGCTCGGTCTTTCGCCTTGGTTAAACCCACGGCTGGATGCACAAGGTTCTGGTCATGGCATGCGAAGTCGACCATGCGGGCGGCCCGATGCCGTGCGTCACCGGGCCAACGGTCAGATTCGCGTGGCCACGCACGTGCCGGTGGTCCTCAACCGCACGCCCCGCTGATCAGCACCTCACTGGCTTCTTCGACCGACATACCCAGCACATCGGTCAACACTTCGAACGTGTGCTCGCCCAAGCAGGGCGCCGGCATGCGTGGCCCGTTGTCATAGCCGCTGATCCTGTATTGGTGGCCCTCGTAGGGAACCTCACCCATTTCAGGATGTTGCATGCGGCGGAAGAAGTTGCGATGCGCCAACTGCGGATCGACCAGGTGATCACTAGAGCGCTGCACCATGCCCGCAGGAATGCCGTGCTGCTGTAGCAAGAGCATCAGATCTCGTGGCTCGTGTTGGCGCGTGAACTCGCCGAGCCGAGCGTCGATCTGTTCATGGCGCTGCTGACGAGACGCCACCTCGGCGAATGAGGGATCGTTGGCCCAGGTTGCTTCGCCCATCACCCGGCACAAGCTCTGCCATTGCTCGTTGGTCTCAATCGCAATGGCACACCACTGATCGTCACCCGCACACGGATACGAATCGTGAGGCGCATAGGCGGGGTCGAAGTTGCCGTTGCGGCGGGCGCTGCGACCCGATAGCTGCACGTCGAGCAGCTGCGCCGATTGGAAGTGCAATGCCGCTTCCATTTGTGCTTGGTCGATGAACTGGCCCTGGCCCGTGCGGCGACGGTGATCGAGAGCCGCCAGCAACGTGGTGGTCAAGAAGCGGGGTGCAATGGTGTCGGTATACGCATTCCAGGGACCGCCGGGCGCACGATCGTCCCACCCGGTCATCTCGTAGAAACCACTGATCGCGGCGGCGTGGTAGCCGTAGCCGGCAAGTGCTGCCACTGGTCCGGTCTGGCCGAACAGACAGGTGGTGGCCATGATGATCTCGGGGTTCGATTCACGGACTGTTTCGTAGCCCAGTCCCAACCGGTCCATGGTCCCCGCGGTGAACGAGTCGAGCGCGATATCGCACCAGTCCAGAGCTCGACGAGCGATCTGGTTGCCGGTGGGATGCTTCAGGTTGAGCTGCAATGACAATTTGGAGGTGTTGAACGAACCAAAGAACTGGCACCGATTGATGCCTGCGATGTCATCGGTGAACGGTCCCACCAGCCGAAGCCGATCGGCGGGCGACTCGCTCTCGATGTGCACGACCGTAGCCCCATGATCAGCGAGAGACTTAGCGGTGATGGGCCCAACGCCGATCCACGAGAAGTCGGCGACCTTGATCCCCTCGAGCGGAAGTTTCCGCCGGGGCTCAGCCGGGACCGTAGCTGGCTTGACCGCCAGGTCGCCAAATATCTCGGCGGTGTGCTGGCCGATCTCCGGCGCCGAACCCGGCCACGAGATCGGGGTGTTCGACAGCTTGGCGAACGGGCCCGGCGCACGCACTTTGGTTCCACTGGCCAGCTCGAGATCGTCCCAGTAGCAGCGAGCGGTGAGCTGTTCCATGGCCATGGTGTCCGCCGCCGTGTTCACGGGCACGAGGGTCATTCCTCGTTCCTGCGCCCCGGCGAATATCTCGGCCTTGGTCAGGCTGCGGGTCAAGTCGGTGATCTTGGCCCGCAGTTCCTCGATCGCAATCGTGGTGGGCTGGCCGCCCAGAATGCGTTGTTCATAGGTAGTCCAGTCCTCCGAAGCCACCCAGTCGGCATCGACGACGCCGTTCTGCTGCATCCACGGCACGAGCCCCAGCAGCGTGGCTCCCATGAAGAACATGCAGATCTCACCGTCGGCACACGGGTACACCAGCTCGGCGGTGATCGTGCTGAGCTGTAACGCCGTGCCGCCGCGCTCCAGGTTCCGGCCGTCGATCGCCGAGGAGATCATGGCGTTCAGGCCGGTCCAGAAGACCGCGGTCTGCACGGCCATGTCCACGAACTGCGCTTCGCCGGTGGCCAAGCGCCGCTCGTGGGCGATCATGGCGCCCAGTGCGCTCTCGGCCGCAGCATGATGCCAGGTCTGTGGCACCGTGACCCGTACCGGTCGCCGGTCGCGGTCGCCGTTCAACGCCATGGCGCCGCCCATCGCGGCCAACGTCAGGTCGGTCGCTGCATGATCGGCGTAGGGGCCGGTCTGGCCGAATGGCGACAGCGCCACGTAGACCAGGTCGGGTCGTGCTGTCGACAGTGCGTCGAAGCCGATTCCGTCCGCGTCCATGGCGCCGGGCCCGGCATTCTCGAACACGAAGTCGGCGGTGGCGGCGAGTGCCAGCAGATCATCACGCCCGTCGTCGGTGTCGAGGTCCACGACCACGCTGCGCTTGCCTCGGTTGTACGACTGGAACGCCAGGCTGGCCATCGACTCGGGTTCGCCCTGGGCCAGCGGCGCCGCCCGGCGCGACGATCGACCCTGGGGAGGTTCGACCATGATCACGTCGGCGCCCATGCCAGCCAGGATGAACGTGGCCAGTTCGGCTCGCCCGTCGGTCAAGTCGAGCACTCGGTAGGGCGATAGCAGTCCGGTCACGTCGCCAGACTGTCAGGTGAACTACTGCGCCGGCAAAGAAGACCGGACGCGACGGCGATCAAGCTGTCTGCTTCTTGGTCGCAGGCTTGCGCCTTGCGGCGGCCTTCTTGGCCGCGGGCTTCTTCTTGGCGGCTGACTTCTTGGCCGCCGGCTTCTTGGCGGCGGCCTTCTTGGCCGCCGGCTTCTTGGCGGCTGACTTTTTGGCCGCCGGCTTCTTGGCCGCGGGCTTCTTGACCGCCATCGCGGGCTGGCGGCGGGTGGCGGCGCGTTTCTTGGCTGGTGGAGCTGGCGTCGATTCGGTGATGCGGGCCTCGAGTTGCGCTCGGGCGGCGATCATTGCCTCGACATCGGTCGAGCTGGCGGCAACCGGCTCGACTCCGTCGCCGCCGAAACGCATCGGCGGTGCCACAGGTTCCTCGGCCCACTCGGCTCCGGTCGCTTCGAATAGTCGAGCGATCTCGTCGATGTGCAGATCGACCAAGTGCCACAGATCGGGCACCAGGTAACGGTCCGAGATCAGGCCGAAGTCGAGTCGATCCTTGTAGCTGTGCACGGTGATGTTCAGCCCTATGCCATCGCTGACCGTGGACACGGGAATGTAGGCGTCGAGTTTCGCCCCGGCGAAGTACAGGTCTTCGCGTGGGCCCGGCACGTTCGAGATCACTACATTGATCGGCGAGTTCACCCGGTCGGCGAGCTTGAGTCGCGACACCAGACGGATCGCCGACGCCGCCACCACCGGCGACGTCAGGTCGGTCGCTTGTGACAGGGCATCGGCCGGCACCAGCTCGAATTGTCGTTTCGCTTCGTTCATGGCTTCTCGACACAGCGCTACTCGCTCGATCGGATCGTCGCAGTTGGTCGGCAGTTCGGCCACGATGCCCGATACCCGGTTCGTCCACGGATCTTCTTCCTCGCCGGTTCGTATCGACACCGGCACCATGGCTCGCAGCGGACCCTCGGGGAGCGCGTCGTGCTCGATCAAGTAGGTGCGTAAGGCACCAGCACACACCGCCATGACCACGTCGTTCAGGGTTCCGCCGGTCACGTCCTTGAGACGTTTCAGGTTGGCGAGCGAAGCAGATCGCATCGCAAATCGACGATGCGGCGAGATGGCCTTGTTCCAGGGGGTGCTCGGTGCCGAACTCACCGGCAGGTTGACTGACTGACGGCGCTCTTTGTCGGGGTCGACCAGCTTGGCAAGAGTACCCACACCGTCGCGAGCACGAACTGCCACATCACTCACGCTGGTGATCCCGGCGGCGTCGGCCGCATCTCGCACCAGGCCGAGCCCCAGCCGAACACCACGAAAGGGGTTCATGACCAGGTTACGCCCGGCGCGCTGCAACATCTCCGCCTGCGATGGCGGGGCTTCTCCCTGCCATTCCTTGGCCTGGTAGCCGTACTCGGCGTCGGGTGTCAGGTCGGTGAACATTCGCAGCATGATCACACCCGAAGCGCCGTCGATCGTGGCGTGGTGCGTCTTCTGCAACAGTGCCCAACGACCGTCGGCCAAGCCCTCGATCACGTAGGCCTCCCACAGCGGGCGCGAACGATCCATCTTGCGACCAACAATGCGTGCGACTTGCTCGGCGAGCTGGTCCGCTGCCCCTGGGGGAGCCAATCCGAGATGACGCACGTGGTAGTCGAGGTCGAACTCGTCGTCTTCGACCCAATAGGGCCGATCGAGTTCGAGCGGCACCTCGACGACCTTGCGGCGCAAGGGTTCGAGATGTCCAACCATGATGTGCAGACGGTTGCGCACCTCGGTGAACGGATCGAAGTCCGGAGACGGCCGCTGATAGATACTGAGCCCATTGACATGGCCGTACGCGTTGGGCGTTTCCATCAACAGAAACCCGACGTCGACCCCGGTCAATTGCTTCATCGTTTGTTTCCCCTTGCTGGTACGCACGACTGTGTGCCTCTCCATCATCACACACCCGGCCGAGCCGGACATCAGGATCGCATTGGATCGGGCTTCATCTCACGTGTGGGCGATGAAATGGACGGGAATGGCGGATGCATCAGGCATGGGAGATCTCCACGTTGGTCGCTTTGACAGAAGCTAACAGTCGCCACCAGAATCGCCGCATGAGCACCGCACCTCTCTCCAAGCAGCACAAGACCGTCAACGGCAAGCAGATGGCCTATCACGAGATCGGCACTGGTGCCCCGGTCGTGTTCCTGCACGGCAATCCAACGTCGTCGTATCTGTGGCGCGACATCATTCCCCATGTGTCGGGCCAGGCCCGCTGTATTGCTCCCGATCTCATTGGTCAAGGTGACTCCGACAAGCTCGACGACACCGGGCCCGAGTCATACACGTTCGTGGAGCACCGTGAGTACCTCGACGGGCTACTCGACCAGCTCGATCTGGGTGACAAGATCACGTTCGTGATTCACGACTGGGGCTCCGCGCTGGGCTTCGACTGGGCCAATCGCCACCGTGATCGCGTCGCCGGCATCGTCTACATGGAAGCCATCGTGCGCCCGGTCACGTGGGATGAATGGCCCGACGGGGCCACCGACATCTTCAAAGCCATGCGCTCGAACGCAGGTGAAGAAATGGTGATCACCAAGAACCTGTTCGTCGAAGCGATCCTGCCGGCATCGATCATTCGTGACCTGAGTGACGAAGAAATGAACGAGTACCGACGCCCCTTCAGCGAACCCGAACACCGGCGCCCGACCCTCACCTGGCCCCGCCAGATCCCACTTGGAGGCGAACCCGCCGATGTGGTCGAGATCGTGCGGTCCTATGCCGACTGGTTGTCGACGAGCCCGGTGCCCAAGCTGTTCATCAACGCCGAACCAGGCACCATTCTGACCGGCCCGCAGCGCGAGTTCGCTCGAACCTGGCCCAACCAAACCGAGACCACTGTGGCCGGCATCCACTTCATCCAAGAAGACAGCCCCGACGAAATCGGCCAAGCCATCGCCGAATGGCTACCCACCATCGGTTGACAGACCCCAAGTGCTCGATCACAGGCAACGTGTGGGTTGCTGCCCACATAGTCGCCCCATCGCTGCCAGCATCAGCCGCCGTGGCGTTGGAGTAGCTCGACCACTTTTGTCCAGCCGAGCGAAAGCGCCAGCTGAGCAGCCGACAGTCCACTGTTGGTCACGGCTCGTGGGTCGGCGCCGTAGTCGAGCATGACCTGGGTGCACGCGGCGCTGCCGCCGAGCGCGAAGTGATGGAGCTGGGTCCAACCGCGTTCGTCGCGATGATGCAGGATCGAAGGTGTATGGCGGACCTGCTCGATGTAGGCGGGCACCAGATTGAGGGCCATGGGGTGCTCGGCATCGAGGTCGAGCGGCGGGGAAGACTGTGGTTGACGACTGCGGTTGCGGCCGAACAGACCTGGCTTCTTCTCGTCTTGCGGGTTCTCGGCCGCATAGTTCGCCATGACCTGGACATCTGCCGGGTCGCCGAACTCGAGACCCCAGCCATCATCGTGACCATGTAGTTCGAGTGGCGCCATCCGCGACCTCATCAGGTTGACGGTGAATCCCCCATAGGCCCGGTCGAAGCGTGAGTACATCCAGTCGTCGATCTGTGTCAGCGGCACGCGAACCAGGTCACCTGTTCTGACCCCGCGGACCCAGTTGGGTTGGTTCATCAATCGCCCGGCCACGAAGTAGCCATCGAAGTCGACATCGGACACCCACATGTGTTCGACCGGCGGCAGCGCTCCAAGCTGCAGCGGTTCCTCGTCGGTGAACTCGATCTTGACCGCAGCCAGATCCAGTGCGGGGGTGATGCGCCGGCGCTCCCAGCTCAACTCGCGCCAGAAGTAGCGAAACGAGGCACGCGCCAGCTCCGACGCCCGCACCATCTCGGCATCGTCATCGGGGTTGAAGAAGACCTGGCTCTGTTCGTTCGTCATTGCTCCGTCAGCGACGGTAGCGCGAGCATGACGCGACGTTTTAGCTTCCCTGGGGGAAACCGAGTTGCCAGAGAGCGCCTTCCAATGCAGCCAGCGTGCGATTCACGCGAACCGAGCGAATCTGCTCGGCCATCTGGCCGATTCGCACGATGTTGTGTCCGAATGCGCCACTAATCTCCACGCCGTATTGCTCGCGCATGACATGGCGGAGTTGGTCGCTGTCGACGCCCTCGGGCACCTTGATCGCAATGACCGATGGCAGGCGACACGACTCGGGTGCGAACAGCTCGAGGCCCATCTTCTCGAGCTGTAGCTGCATGCTGGTCGATGCCTCGAGATGGCGCTCGATGCGTGCTTCGAGTCCTTCGTCGACGATCTGCTTGAGCGCTTCGTAGGTCGCAAGCGTGCCGGGCACGGGCGCGGTGTAGTGATAGTTGCCTTCGCCCCAGAACGCCCATGCAAGTCGAGCATCGAGTGCCCAGTGCGGGCTAGGCCCCTGGCGACCTTGCACCTGTTCCCATGCCAACGGCGAGAAGGCGGCGATCGAGAACCCGGGAATGGAGCCCAGTGCCTTTTGGCCTCCGGCGATGGCGGCGTCGATCTTCCACTCGGCCATGTTGAAGTCGAGCGCACCAATGGTCGTGACTGCATCGACCGCGGTCAGCACGCCACGATCATGCGCCGCTCGAGAGATCGCCGGCAACTGCGCCAACAGCGTGCCGCTCGACGTTTCACCGTGAGTTGCGAGCAGCACATCGTAGTTGCCGGCTTCGAGCGCGGCTTCGACCTGGGCGAGCGTTGGTGGGTTGATGCCGTCGCCGTGCAGTTCGGTCACATCGGCCCCGACTCTGCGAGCCATTTCGGCCCAGCGGGCGCTGAAGGTGCCCTGTACCAGCACCAGGGCTGAGCGGCCTTCCCACAACAGGCTGGTGATGACCATCTCGAACGCCGCCGACGCTGGTCCCGACACGCCCAGCACATAGGCGTCGTCTGACTGGAAGACGTAGCGAGCGCTGGTCTGGATTCCGTGGATGACCTGGTTCATCGACGGACCCAGGTGGTTGATCACGATGCTGTTGGCCTTGGCCACATCGGGGTGCAGCGGCACGGGGCCGGCACCCATAAGCAGCAGGGGCTCGGCCGGTAGCACTTCGTGCAGAGGCGCCACACGCGGTGGAGCGACCGAAAAGCGCGACGAAGTTTCGGGGGTGCGGGGGGTTGGTGTGTCAGGCACCCTGCAATGGTAGCCGCCGAAGAGGTCCCCTTCAGGGGAGGTCCGCAGTTGCTGGGTCGTCGCCATCAACGAGCCGCACGACCAGACCGCTTGGAACCTTGGGCAGGAAGAAGGTGGACTTCGGTGGCATCGTCTGGCCGCTGTCGGCCACCGCCATGACATCGGGCACCGACGGTGGATACGGCAGAAACCAGGCAGTGCACCCGTCGACGTCGAGCTCTGCGTCGGCGGTGTCGGCGCGGAACTGCATGCGCTCGTCGGTGCGGGGATCGACCACGCCGGCGAATGGCCCCAGGATCAGGTCTCGCAGCAGGTTCACGTCGAGTTGCTCATAGAGATCGCACGGAATCAGATCTGCAGGAAGATCGAGCAGGAAGCTGCGATGGTCTATCCGCACACCGACCTGTTTGGGCACCGATGGCCGGGGCACGAGTGCGTCGACTTCCTGTAACGGAAACTGGGCACGTAGCCAGTCCAGAAACTCGCCGCCATCCAACGAGCCGTCGGTAATGGACCGAGCGTAGGCACCGAGCGTGAGTTCGTCTTCGGCGAAGACTGCCGCCGGGAGATGGGCGTCGGGTGTGCCTTCTGCTTCTGCCAACCACGAGGCGGCGGCAAGACGATGGTGCCCATCGGTGATGTAGAGATCGTCATTAAGATGGGCACACAGCGACTCGGCAGGCGCTCCCCCGACGATCCACAGTTCGTGACGTGCGCCGTCGATCGCCTCGAAATCGACATCGGGTGTGCCCCCGGTGTGCTCGCCCAACAGCACACGCAGCTCAGCGTTCACACGGTGGGCCAGGGCCACTGGGTTGCCGAAGATACGCGTCGACTGCATGTACTTGACCATCTTGGCCTGGGACTTGGCGATCGTGGCCTCGTGGCGTTTGATGTGGCCTTGGTTGTACGCATTGATCGATACGTCTGCCAGAAAGCCGGTGGCGGAGAAATCACCGTGGGTCAGTCGATAGATGATCACCGACCGTTCCACCGGCTGTAGGGCGCCGACGCCGATGCTGTGTTGCAACCAGAGCATGGCCTGCTGCAGCGGCGCCTTGGCCCCTCGACCCACCCGGTGGCGAAAGCTCAGCTCGTCGTCGCGCAGCAAATTCTGCTGTGCATCAGTGAGCATCGACGTTGGTGGTCCAACCACGCGCCGCGCATACTCGGCGGACGGAATGAAGCCGCTGAACGGTCGAAGCAGTGCCATGCGTCACCATGGTGGCACCTCCGGCGTAGCCGCTAGTGCATCGGTCTCGATTGTCCAAGCTCGCCTGTCTCACTGCGGGCGGCGACAGCCCAAAAAGTTTCATCAACGTTCACGGGATTATCCGTCTATTCCGTGTCCGCTGACACACGTGGCCGCGGTCACGATCGCTTACATCGGACATGTTGGGGCCGTAGATTGTGAGATCGAACAACAAAGGACACCCCCATGTTCAACTTTCGAATACTCAAATCTTCAACCGTTCGCACGATCGAACCGGCACTGCGTGGATCGTTCAGCGACGCGGAAATCGCCATGATCGCCGACATTGGATCACTCGCCCACTTCACGTGTGGCGATGAGATCATCACCGAAGGCACCCCCGGCGAATGCGTCTACCTGATCTCCAGCGGCACCGCTGCGGTCCAACGCAAAGACGGCGTCGAAGCCCGGTTGAGCCGCGGTGACCTGGTGGGCGAGCGCTCGCTCGTCACCGGCGAACCCCGCAACGCCACCGTCACCGTGCGCATGCCGGTCACGGCGATCCGCTTCGACCGACACCAGTTCGCTCGGATCTGCTGCGAGCTCCCCAAGATGGACGGCCTCACCAAGGACCTCGTCGAGTCACGCAGCTAGCAATCTGCACTAAAATCTGTACATGGCTGAACTCGTACTCGAAGACGAACTGGTCCATCTACGTCTCTCGTCGTGGGAGAAAGTCGGAGCATTCCAGGGCCACGTGTCCTTCCCATTTGCGGCAATCGAATCGGTGGAGCGGCTGACAAACGCCCGGTCTGCGATCCGCGGCTTGAGGTTCCCCGGCACAGGACTGCCCGGGGTCGTTGCACTTGGCAAGTGGCGGCGGCGAGGCGAAATCGACTTCGTCGCCGTGTACAAGAATCAATCCGGCTATGTACTCCAGTTGAAGGATCAAAGGTTCGATCGAGTCATCTTCTCGTCGCCCCCGATTCCCGAACTCGACGGTCACCGTTAGACGAAGAACGTACCGGTAACCCAGTTCATGGATACCTTGCGACGAGCTGCAGTGGCCCAGTTCTGAGAGCGACTCCGACTAGCGACGAGACCGAATGACCAGCGAGGCAGACAGCGCAGCACGGGGTGCCGAGGTACATGCCGACGACGGCCTGACTGCAGGCGAAGTGGCAGAGCGGCTGGCCGATGGTCGCAGCAACCAGGTCGACGGGCCTACCTCGCGTAGCTTCACCCAGATCTTGCGCGCCAATGCGCTCACGCCGGTGAACGCCATCATGCTGGTGCTGTTCGTACTGGTGATCATCTCGGGCAACCTCAAAGACGGGCTGTTCGTGGGCGTGGTGCTGTCGAACACGTTCGTGGGCGTGACCCAGGAAGTTCGGGCCCGCCGCGAGCTGGACAAGCTTCAGGTGCTCACCGAACCCAAGGCGATCGTGATCCGCGACGGCGAGCAACAGACCATCAGCAGCGAAGAGGTCGTGCTCGACGACCTGGTAGTCCTGACTCCGGGCAATCAGGTGCCGGTCGATGGCACCGTGCTGAAAGCAACCGGCCTGCAAGTCGACGAATCGATGTTGACCGGCGAGTCCGACGCAGTCGCAAAGAGTGTCGATGACGACGTCATGTCCGGCAGTTTCGTGGTCACCGGCTCGGGCCGTATCACCGCCACCGCAGTCGGCAACGACAGCTATGCCAGTGAATTGGCGACCGAAGCCAAAACATTCAGCGCCGCCGAATCGCTGCTGCGCCAAGCCGTCGATCGCATCATCCGCTGGCTGACCTTCATCATTCCGGTGGCATCGATCTTTCTCTTGCTGTCGCTGCTCCAGAGCGAAGACCGCTGGCAAGACGCGCTGCAGGGCACCGTGGCCGCTGCAGTGGCCATGGTTCCCGACGGGCTCGTGCTGTTGACCAGCCTGGCGTTCGTGGCCGGCATGCTGGCGTTGTCCAAGCGCAACGCGCTCGCCAAACAACTGTCGACCGTCGAGGTCCTCGCTCGGGTCGACGTGCTGTGCTTGGACAAGACCGGCACGATCACCACCGGCGAGATCACCTACTCGAAAGCCCACCCGTTGGGAGAGGCAACCGAAGCAACCGTCGACGACGCGCTCAAAGCACTGGCTGCTGCCGACGAAGCCCCGAACGCCACCATGGCCGCGATCAGTTCGGCCGTGGGCACCGATTCCGACTGGAATGTGAGCGACAACGAGCCGTTTTCGAGCGCTCGCAAGTGGAGCGCGGTCGAGTTCGCAGACCGAGGCTGGTACTTCATGGGTGCGCCTGACATCTTGCTCGACGGCGACGAAGCCAGCCGCGGGCTCATCCACGACCTCAGCAGCGACGGTAAGCGATTGGTTGCCGTCGCCACCAGTACCGCAGCGCCCGCCGGCGACGACGCTCCTGCCGATCTTGTTCCGCTGGCGATCGTGGAACTCGAAGACGAGATCCGCCCCGACGCCAACGAAATCCTGGCGTACTTCGCCGATCAGAACGTGAGCGTGAAGGTCATCTCCGGCGACAGCCCCGACACGGTGAGCGCCATTGCGCAGCGGGCGGGACTCGAGGCCAGTGGCCAGGCCGTCGACGCGCGAGCCTTGGTCGACGACGGGTCCGGGCTCGATGACGCGTTGGCCGAGAACGACGTGTTCGGTCGGGTGGCGCCTCGCCAGAAGCAGGACATGGTGCGATCGCTACAGGCACAGGGCCATGTGGTGGCCATGACCGGCGACGGTGTCAACGACGTGCTCGCCTTGAAGGACGCCGATCTCGGTATCGCCATGGGATCGGGCTCGGCCGCAACCCGCTCGGTCGCCGACTTGGTGCTCACCGACGACGCGTTCTCCACGCTGCCGGTGGTCGTGAACGAAGGTCGCAAGGTCATCAACAATGTCGAGCGCGTCGCCAACCTGTTCGTGAGCAAGGCCGTGTACGCCGTGCTACTGACACTGGCCATCGGCCTTCTCGGCAGCCCGTTTCCGTTCCTACCCCGCCAGCTGACCCTTATCGGCACCTTCAGCATCGGTATCCCCGGCTTCTTCCTGGCCTTGTCACCCGAGGTCGAACGCGTCCGCAGCGGATTTCTGCAACGAGTCCTTCGCTTCTCGATCCCGGCGGGCGCCATCGCCGGTTCTGCGACGCTCGTGGCCTATGAACTGGCACGACGCAACACTGACCTGAGCCTCGATGAAACCCGTACCCTGGCCACCGTCACCCTGCTGGGCATCGGGCTGGCCATCCTGGTTGCGGCCAGCAAACCACTCAAGGCATGGAAGCTGGCGTTGGCTGCGGCCATGGCTTCCAGCTACGGATTTATCCTGGCGCTACCGGTTGGCCGTGACTATTTCGAACTCGACCTGTTCACGGGTAGCGCCTGGACCTATGGCGCGACGGCTGTCGTGGTAGCCAGCACCCTGATCGGTGTGCTGGCAGCATTCCTCAACCGCCGCTGAGATTTCCTACTCACGCGGTCTGGGGATCGTTTGGCGGGTGTCGCTGGCGTTGGATGATGTCGGTGATGTCGAATCTCACCCTGGACGGGATCGTACTGATGCTGTTCACGACGTGATCTGGTCGTAGTCGAGCACCAGATACTTTGCAGGACGTTCCCCATCGACACCCTCGTCACTCATCAGAATCAGTCGGCGTTGTCCTTGTAGTTCGACCGAGTCGATCGACTCGACATTGTTCAGGTTGATGATTCCGGGAAGGTTGAGTCGAAATGCCGAAGCGTCGGGCTTGCCACTCCACGACCACAACTGCGAAACGTCGTCACCCGACGCAGTTTCGACTTCGTTGACGATGATGAAAGCATCGAGGACAGGGTCAAAGCTCAGAGCACGGATTCCGCCACCGTCCAGATTGACAAACACGGGCGGCGAGAATCGAGGCGCGGCACCTCGTTCGAACACATCCTCGGCGTTTTCGATTGCAACGACCATCGATTGCCCTGCAGGTACTGGCTGGCGAAAGCCCAGCACCAATTGATCCGACTGCGGATCAAAGGCCAGGCCTTCGATATTGAGCGAACTGAAGTCGACATCCTCTCCGGCAAGCTCGCCTACCGACTCGATTAGGCGGGGCGAGTTCGTGAGATCATCGCGAAGGTTCCGGTAGGTGCGAACATTCTGGATCTGGTCTCCATCCATGTTGAACCGGAGGAGCTGCTCGCGATCTGCACGTCTCTCACCGTCGTTGTTCGTAGAGTGCGACGTGATGGCGTAGATCGACCCGTCGGCGTCGATGGATAGGCCCTCGAGGTCGTTGAGTTCGCTGTCGAACGATCGCGTGAGCTGAAAGTCGAGACCTCGATCTTCCCGAAGGGTTCCATCGTCGTTGAATGACACGATGCTGATGGCACGACTCGCTTCGTCCTCGACGACCAACAGCCGACCGTCGGGTAACTGCTGCACCGCCGATGGCTCGAAGATGTCGTCGAACTCGGAAATGCCGAGGTTCTGCAGGGCTACCTCGTCGTCTCCCAGACCTGGTACCACGACGGGTGCCAGACCAGTGACAACGAAGGACAACACGGTGAGCAGCAACCCCCATCGGAACACGGTGTAGGAAACGTTGAGCAGCTTGAATTTGCGATTGGCCATCTGCCCGAGCCAATAGAGCTGATCGGTCATCTTGTGGTAGACGTCGTTGCGGTCCTCGAGCATGGTCACCATCTGCTCTCGGTATTCGTCACGAGACAGCCCGGCAAGGTCACTGAACACCAGCATGTTCAGTTCGTCGTCGTCGGAGGCGTGTCGACTGTGGAGTACGAAGCGGTTGAGGTCCGACGGTCTGGCGTCGCCTTGTCGGACCGCCGCGAACCATTTACGCAATGTGGCGAAGAGATTCAGATCCTCGGGCGAGGCGGCCAGTAGGGCGTAAATGATCGATGTAGCGGCGGTGACCAGGAAGATGACGGCAGGGATGAGGATGCCGGCGGAGGGCTCGAAGAAGAGCGCTCCCGAGATGACCAGCGCGGAGATGATCAAGCCATTGATCGAGATCATGATGTTGGCCTTCATCGCAGCAAGAGCGATGAGATCCAGTTCGGCGCGATAGACGCTGCGAAAGAGCGTGTCGACCGCTTTGGACGAACCCAGTTTTTTGGCCTTGGCTGGGCTCTTGGCTTTGTCCTGTGTAGACACGCTCACCTCGGAAAATGACCGTCCTGCGTATCTCGCACGGAGCACACTAGCAACGATGTGTACGGGCGCGCGGACTACGTGGAACGGCGTTGTCGGAGTGCGCATGCCCCCGATGACGGTCTCATGGACGCAGAGTCCGCTCTGCTATCCGTCTTTGCTTGCGAACACCCAAGTCCGATCGGGTGTACACCCTGGTGGTCGACGCGTTCGGGCACCGAGCCTCGATGACCGAAAAACAGAAAGTGAGCCAGCGACGAATCAGCCGTCGGTGACGCACCCGTTCGAGGCGTCTTCGACGAGCTTGATGTACTTCCAGAGCGTGCCCGATGTGGCCTTGAACGGCGGTGCGGTCCAGTCGGCGGCGCGTTCAGCGAGTTCCTGGTCGGTGACGGCCACGGTCATCTCGTGGGTCTCGTCGTCGATGGTGACGACATCGCCATCACGCACGAGTGCAATCGGGCCACCTTCTTGAGCCTCGGGAACGACGTGTCCCACGATGAACCCGTGGCTACCGCCAGAGAAGCGACCGTCGGTGATCAGAGCAACATCATCGAGGAAGCCAGCACCGGCGAGCGCACTGGTGGGTGTGAGCATCTCTGGCATTCCCGGCCCGCCCTTGGGGCCTTCATAACGGATGACGATCACGTCGCCGGACTGGATCCGACCCTGCTCGAGTCCCTCGATCATGTCTTCTTCGGAGTCGAACACGCGAGCGGGACCGGTGAAGACCAAACCCTGCTTGCCGGTGATCTTTCCCACTGCGCCGCCGGGGGCCAGATTGCCACGCAGGATCGAGATGTGACCTCGAGCCTTCACTGCGGTGTCGAGTGAAGACACGACCTCTTGACTCTCGGCCAGACTCGACACCTCGGAGAGGTTCTCGCCCAGCGTCTTGCCGGTCACCGTCATCTGGTCGCCGTCGAGCAGGCCTTCGTCGAGCAGATACCGCATGACACCGGGTGTCCCGCCGACGGCATGGAGATCTTCCATCACGTATTGGCCCGATGGCTTGAGATCCGCCAGCAAAGGGATCCGGGCGCTGGTGTCGAGCCAGTCATCGATGGTCAGCTCGAGTGCGAAGGCACGGGCGATGGCGATCATATGCAGCACGGCGTTGGTCGACCCACCGAGCGCCATGGTCACGACCATGGCGTTCTCGAGCGATGCCCGGGTCACGATGCGTCGTGGCGTCAGCCCTTCGGACAGAAGCATCTCCATGGACAGGCCGGCACGCACACATTCATCGAGCTTGTCGGGATCTTCGGCAGGGGTACTCGACGAGAACGGAAGGCTGAGACCCATGGCTTCGATGGCGGTCGCCATGGTGTTGGCGGTGTACATGCCGCCACAGGCACCTGCGCCGGGGATGGCGCACGACACGATCGTCTGGCGTTCTTCTTCGGTGATGGTGCCCGCCAGAAACTGGCCATAGCTCTGAAAGGCCGAGACGACGTCGAGCTTCTCTTCGACACCATCGAGTGTGGCGCAGCCGGCACGGATCGTGCCGCCGTAGACCATGATTGCGGGTCGGTCCAGGCGCCCCATGGCCATGACACAACCCGGCATGTTCTTGTCGCAACCCGGCAGCGTGACCAGGCCGTCGTACCACTGGGCGCCCATGATCGTCTCGATCGAATCGGCGATCAGGTCCCGGCTCTGCAGCGAATACGACATGCCATCGGTTCCCATGGACATACCATCGGAGACACCAATCGTGTTGAACCTCATGCCGATCAGGCCCGACTGCTCGACACCCTTTTTCACGTCGATGGCCAGGCTGTCCAGATGCATGTTGCACGGGTTGCCTTCGAACCAGCACGAGGCGATGCCGACCTGTGCCTTGTCCAGGTCCGCATGGCTCAGACCGGTGGCCAAGAGCATCGCCTGCGAAGCGCCTTGGCTCTTCGGCTGGGTGATGCGCGAGGAGTGGGTGTTGAGCTGAACCGGTTTTTCATTCATGACACCAGCGACAGTAGCCCCGAAGGCAACCAGCCGGACAGCTCGCCTACCATCATCGCCGTGTCGACCACCACTGCTCAGCGGATTCTGGCCTTCGCCGCCGTTCTCGCCTTCTGCGTCGTCGCCGTTGTGCTCCTGCTCGCCGATCGTTCCGGGTCTTTGGTCGGATCGGCCGAGTCGCTCATCGTGGACACTGGTCAAACCACAGAACGAGCGCTACAGATCGACGTGCTCGATCGCAGCGACATCCCCGGCTCGGTCGAACAGTTCGGGCACGCTCTACTGTGGGGCACCGGCATGTTGCTGTTCGGCTGGATACTGCGGGTCCGAGTACCCCTGCTGTTGACGGCATTGTTCGTGGCCGGCGCCAGTGTGATCTTCGAAACCGCGCAGCCGGTCCTGAGCGCCACCCGACGCTTCGAATCGTCCGATGCAATCGCCAACTTCTTCGGGATCGGGGTCGCCGTGGTGTTCGTGGCGGTTGCGATCTGGGTCGAGAACCGTCGCACCAACCGAACTTGGTGAAGCATTTGGTCGCTAGTCTCCGGCGATGAGCTCTGTACACGAGATCGCCGCGACCGATGACTGGCGTTGTTGGCTGTGCGACGAAGCTGTCGACCCCGATATGTCGCCGAACGACGGCCGGGCCGCCAGCATCGACACTCGCATCACCAAATCCAAGGCCAAGAAGAAGAGCAAGGAACCATTGGTGCCTCGGCTGGCTCACCGGCAGTGCAACACCGGAAAGGGTGGGGTCGAACCGGTGATCGAGTGGGCACACGATCTCTTCGTCGTCGACCCTGCGCCGATCATCGCCAGCACGGATCGTCTGGTGAAGAAGGGTGGACGAGAGATCATGGCCCGCTGCCCCACCGCTGCAGACGCCGACGACGCCGCGGCCTGGTTGCTCGATCGTCTGACCCGCTTGCACCCCGACGTCGAGTTCACCAGCGAGGTCACTGCGGCAGGTGGCCAATATCTGCTGGTGCTACAGGGTGGCTGACGGCTGTCGGCAGTCACGGTGCTTCTGGCGCTAGCCTGCATCCAGGCCGATAAGGAGCATTATTGATGAGCGACACATCCGTGGATCAGGCAGGTGCCGAAGAGTTCACCATCCGTGGGCCCGAGCAGGAAATGGCCGAAATCGGCGGCAATGTTCCCGCCGCGGCCGAACTCGCGCTCGACGACATCAATCCGCTCAATGCTCACCTGTTTCGCGAGGATCGTTGGCACGACCACTTCGCTCGTCTTCGAGCCGAGGATCCAGTGCACTTCAACGAGCTCGAAACGGCCGGTCGCTATTGGTCGCTCACCAAGTACGAAGACGTTCGTGCCGTCGATGGCGACTGGAAGACGTTCTCGTCCGAACCCGGCATCACGTTGGGTCCCAAGATCGACGAGAACGCCGCCGACGGACCGGGCCTGACATCGTTCATCTCCATGGACCCACCCCGCCAGACCGAACAACGCAACACCGTGCGCTCGGTCGCTGCCCCCAAGAATCTACGCAACGTCGAACCACTGATCCGCGAGCGCACCGCGCTTATCCTGGACTCGCTGCCCGAAGGTGAGACCTTCGACTGGGTCGACACCGTGTCGGTCGAACTCACCACCATGATGCTGGCCACGCTGTTCGACTTCCCGTGGGAAGACCGCCGCAAGCTCACCTACTGGTCCGACCTGGTCTTCGCCATCCCTCAACCCGGTGGCCTGGTCGAAACCGTGGAAGAGAAGCGTGACGAAATGATGGAGTGCGTGCGCTACTTCGAGATGCTGTGGGAGGACCGGCGCAAGCACCCCGGCGACGACCTGGTCACCATGCTCGCGCACGGCGAAGCCACCAAGGAGATGCCCACGGCCGCGCACCTGGGCAATCTGTTGCTGTTGATCGTCGGCGGAAACGACACCACCCGCAACACCATGTCGGGAAGCGTTTACGGCCTGAACAAGTTCAGCGAGCAGTACGACAAGCTCGCCGCCAACCCTGCCCTCATTCCCTCGATGGTGCCCGAGATCATTCGTTGGCAGACGCCACTGTCGTACATGCGGCGCACGGCCAACTTCGATACCGAGCTCCGCGGCAAACAGATCCGCAAGAACGACCAAGTACTGATGTGGTACGTGTCTGCCAATCGCGACGAAGACGTCTTCGACGATGCAAACGTCATCGACATCGAACGAGCCAATGCTGACCGGCACCTGTCGTTCGGCTACGGCGTGCACTTCTGCATGGGCAGCCGCCTGGCCGAGCTACAACTGCGAATTCTCTGGGAAGAAATCCTGACACGCTTCGAGCGGATCGAGACCCAAGGTGAGCCAGAGCGAGTGTTCTCGTCGTTCGTAAAGGGCTACTCCAACATGCCGGTCAAGGTGACCCGCAAGTAACAGCGGTTGGACGACAGCCGATCGACCCGTCGCCGGCGCTTGCCGTAGCCACGCAGCGCCCCAAACACAACCCCGTTGTTCCAGAATTCGTAGCGCTCTGCGGCAGTCACGTTCCGTTTGGGCAGGTGTTGCATGTCACGATTCTGCTCCAGCGCAGGCGGTCGTGAAAGACTGGTGGCGTGCAACCTGCCCCGAGGCAAGTAATTTGAGGCCCACATGGACCTGATACTCATTCTTGTTGCCTTTGGCTTTGGGTTCGCTGCAAACGCCGTGAAGCTCCCGCCGTTGGTCGGCTACTTGGCTGCTGGTTTCGTGATGTACGGCTTGGGGTACGAGGTGACCGAGGCAATCGATCTCATTGCCGACGTCGGTGTGCTCCTGTTGCTGTTCGGCATCGGCCTGAAGCTGAAACTGAAGACGTTGGCCCGTCCTGCAGTGTGGGCTGGCGCCAGTATCCACACAGCGTTGTCGACTGCGATAATCGGTCTCTTCCTATTCGCCATGGGCGCCATCGGCCTGCCGCTGGCATCGGATCTGTCGCTCGGTCAAGCGGCCCTGGTGGGCTTCGCGTTCTCGTTCTCGAGCACGGTCTTTGCGGTCAAGGCACTCGAAGAGCGCGGTGAGACCACCTCGATTCAAGGCCGTCTTGCCATTGGCATTCTGGTGGTCCAAGACATCTTCGCGGTTGCCTTTCTGACCTTCACCGTCGATACACCGCCGTCGCCGTGGGCCATAGCCGTGGTCGCCGGGGTGCTGCTGGCTCGTCCGATCTATGGCTGGTTACTGGATCGAGCTGGTCACGGCGAGTTGTTGTTGTTGTTCGGGCTCGCGCTCGCCGTTGGGGTCGGGGCCGAATCGTTTTCTCAGGTTGGACTCAAGCCGGACTTGGGCGCGCTGATCGTGGGATTGACTCTGGCCAATCACAAACGAGCAAGCGAGCTGGCATCGACGTTGCTCGGCTTCAAGGACATCTTGTTGATCGGCTTTTTCCTGTCGATCGGCCTGGCGGGCACCCCGAGCCTGGCCGCGATCGGCGTGGCGGTGCTGGTGCTCTTGGCACTGCCACTGAAGACCGCCGGATTCCTGTGGCTGACATCCCGCTTTCACTTCCGAGTGCGCACCGCGTGGCACACGTCGGTCACCTTGGCGACCTACAGCGAGTTCGGCCTGATCGTGGCCGTCATCGGCGTGGAACGAGAGCTGATCGACGCCGAGTGGACCTCGGCCATCGGCGTTGCCGTTGCGCTCTCGTTCGTGCTGGCCTCACCGTTGACCGCCGCGAGATACACGATCTACGGTCGATTCGCAGATCGCCTGGCGGCACTGCAGCGAATGCCGATTCAGCCCGACGATGCCCTGCTGGATCCCAAGAGCGCCCAGATCATGATCTTTGGTATGGGGCGGGTGGGCGAAGGCGCCTACGACGAACTGGTGAGGCGGCGTGGCGATGTCGTGCTGGGAATCGATCGAAACGATTCCAGCGTCGACGCCAACCTGGCCGCCGGGCGCCAGATCATCAAGGGCGATGCGCTCGACCTCGAGTTCTGGAGCCGGCTGCAATTCAACGGACGTATCGACCTGGTTCTGTTGGCCATGAACGAGCATTCGGCCAACCTGGAAGCTGTGCGGCGCGTCAGGGACTTCCTGCCTCAGGTGCAGCTTGCGGCCATTGCGTCGTACCCCGACGATGTCGCCGAACTCGAGGCCGCAGGTGTCAACATTGCCCGAAATCTCTATGGCGAAGCCGGGCAGGGCTTGGCCGACGAGGCCTGCGACCTACTGTTCGAGTCCGGCAAATAGGCCCGGGCGCTGACACTCACGGGCCGCTCGGTCGCTTATTTCCAGACGGGCCGAATCAAGCCAACGACCGAGGTGGGCGTGACCAGGATGGCGCGCCGCTTCTCGCGCACCATGGCCTCGCGAAACTCTTCCCAGTCGGGGTGTTCCTTCTTGGCGACCGCACGGAACGACTCGACGAGCATGTCGACCGCCGGGTCATCGACAGCCACGGGAATCGGCGTCACGGCAGCCGTTCCGTCGAAGCTCAGGTAGCTGCCGTCGTCGGTGTTGGACACGTGGTAGACAACGCGGGCATCGCGTTCGATGTTGAACACCTTGGCCCGCGTCGGCAGCACAGAAAAGCTGATCACCCCGTCGTGCACGCCGTGGTGTACATCTGATGACTGTGGCCGGCCATCGCGACGGATCGTGATGATCGTTCCGCTTTGCACACGAGACGCGTATTCGAGCGCCGTATCGAGTTCGATTGGTTTGATCTCCATGGCCGTCCAACGTAGTGGTCAGCTACGTTATGGACATCGACCGGCTGTGAGGAGTCCGCGATGAAGGTGCGATGGTCCCACTGTGTGCTCAAGGTACGAGATCTCGATGCCATGATCAGCTTCTACTGCGACGCGCTCGGCTTCCGGCTCGCCGACCGTGGAGAACTCGGCCCCGGTCAGCAGATCGCGTTTCTCAGCGGCAGCTCCAGTGACCATCATCAGCTCGGGCTCATGACCGGACGCGACGACAACGACACCTCGAGCCTGGATCACAACGCATTCCGCGTCGACTCGGTCCAAGACGTTCAGGAGATGATCCAGTGGACCATCGATGACGACCGGATCGGTGAAGGCGCACCTATTACCCACGGCAACGCGATCTCGGTCTACTTCGCCGATCCCGAAGGCAACGGCATCGAGATCTTCTGCGACACCCCTTGGCATGTCGAACAACCCCAGGTTGCTGGCTGGAATCCGTCGAAGACTCCCCAAGAGGTGCTCGATCGGGTACACGACAAGTTTCAGACGGCACCCGGCTTCGGACCAATCGACGACTACCAGTCAGCCCAGGCCACGGTCTTCGGCGAGACTTAGAACTCTCTGCCCTAGAGCTGTCCGCTCGCAGCCCGAGTCGGCTGCAGCGGCGTGACCGCCACGTAACCCGACAGAACAAGTGCGGTGTCGCAGCCCTCGGGGCTCTCATAGGGCCCGTCCTTCTCGAACGTGACGCTCGAACGACCTCCGCCCTGGTCGTGCAAGGCCGGTGCATGCAGGCTGTACGGGATGCGCCGACTCAGGGTCGCATCGCTGGTGCCCTGGATCTGTTCCAGGGCCACGTTCGGCACATTGACGTTCAGCAGCTCACCGCTCGCCATGACCCGTTCGATCTGGTCAACAGCAGCCTGCGCCGCGCTCTCCCAGTTCTTTTTCTCACCTACCTGGTACTGGCTGACGGCGATGGAAGGGATGTCCAACATGTTGGCGGTGATGCAGGCACCGATCGTGCCGGAGAAATGCACGGCATAGCCCACGTTCCATCCGGGATTGATACCGGAGACGACCAGCTCGGGCGCCGGGCCGAGCAGACCCTGACACGCCAGCAACGACGCCAACGCCGGTGGCGCATCGAGGTGATAGGCGGCGTGGACATCAGCCATCTCGGGGCGTTCGACCCGGTAGACGTCGGGAATGCCAGCACCCAAGTGGCCCACCGCCGCGCCTGCGCCCGAGTACTCCCCCGACGGTGCGAACACGGTGACATCGCCGACCTGGGTCAGCCGTTGTGCGAGCACATGGAGACCAGACGAATCGATACCGTCGTCGTTGGTGACAAGAATGCGCATCTACTCGCCGAGCAGTTGTTTGGCGGCGTTACCGGCTCGGTTGTTCAGGTTGGCCTGGCCACACAGCAGAATCATCTCGCCACGTTCGGCCTCGCGGTAGTGCTCTCGCAATTGCGCAATGAGGGTGGGGTCGATTTCATGTGACGCATCGCCGGCCATGGCATCGGCCAGGGTGAGTGCGGCCACTGTTGGCGGGTCGAAGATCTGTGGCCAGGTGGCTGGATCTTCGAGGGCTTCGATCTGTTCGTCTGTGACACCGCGTCGTCTCGCCGAGACGACATGACCGGTCAGTCAAGTGGGACATTGGTTCACGATCGACGTTCGCATGAACAGCAGCTCGCGCAGCTGCAGCGAGATACCCCGACCCTCGGACCAGACCTCGGTGCCAAACGCCTTGTAATGGTCGCCGGTCCCCTCCACGAGCGCCAGGGTGTACGCCAACGGCGCACCGGACAGTTTCACACGAACCTTCATGCACTCAGTATGGCCCGGTCCGTGTGAGACCAGCGCCCGCTAGCTATAGCTAGACCAGTGGGTTGAAACGCACGTCGGTGTTGGCGCTGCCACCCGCAAGGGCTGCTGGGGTTCCATCGGCCCGCCAGCAGGCAGCGCCGGTCGTGGTGCCTGCATCGAGAATCACGCCGTTCATACCACCGGCGACATTGGTGACCCTGATGGTGTCGTGGCCACGAGCGGTCAGTCCGTCTTGCAGGGCGTCGCCGAAGCCGGTTTCGAGTTCGACCGTCTGGCCTTGGGTCCACAGGCGAGGCGCTTCGACCGCTTCTTGCAACGTCATGCCGTGGTCGATCACATTGATGATCGCCTGCATCACCGACGGGAAGATTCGCACCCCGCCGGGCGTGCCCACACCCATCCACGGTCGACCGTCCTTGCTCAGGATCGCTGGCGCCATGCTACTCACCACGCGCTTGTTGGCAGCGACCGAGTTCGGTTGCCCCGGGTGCGGGTCGAACATGGCCTGCGTGTTGTTCAACAACATGCCCGTGCCTGCGACCGTGACCTTGGACCCGAACAACTCGTTGATGGTCTGGGTCATCGAGACCATGTTGCCGTCGGCATCGGCCGTGGTCAGATGCGTGGTGTACGACGACTCGGCCCCAGGCTGCCCTGCCACTGCCTGTTGAGCTTGTGCGCCCTCGACATCTACCCGGCGGCTGGCCGCGTAGTCCTTCGACAGCAGCCAGTCGAGCGGAATGTCGATCGTTGCCGGGTCGCCCAGATAGGCAAATCGATCCGCAAAGGCAACCTTGAGCGTCTCGATCAACAGATGCGAACTCTCGACGGTGCCAAACCCCATGGCTCTCAGGTCGAAGCCCTCGAGAATGTTCAGCATCTCGATGATCAACGAGATGCCGCTGTTTCCGGGAGGCGGCCCCGAGATCTCGTAGCCCCGATAGGAGCCTCGAACGGGATCGTTGTGGATGGTGGTGTAGGCCGCCAGGTCTGCGGTGGTGATCAGACCACCGTTGTTTGCCATGTCATCGGCCAGCGCCTGGCCGAGACCTCCGCCGTAGAGCGCGTCGGATCGCTCGGCGGCAATCATGCGTAGCGACTCGGCAAAGGCGGCTCGCACGATCAGGTCGCCGGGCTGCACCGTCTGGCCGTTCGGCTGGAAGATGGCGGCGGTCTCGGCGAAGCGGGCGATGTCGTCGGCGTTGTCTGTGGCCAGCCGGCTCAGGTACTGCGAACAACGGAAGCCCTGGGCGGCATAGCGAATCGACGGCTCGACGACAGCCTGCCAGTCGAGTCGCCCATGGAGCGCGTGAACTTCGTCCCATGCCTTGAGGTTGCCGGGGACACCCGACGCCAGGTAGCCGACCTGGCTCAACCGATCCTCGGTGATCAGATAGTCCGGCCACGTGTCCGACACCGGTGTGTACATGGTCGGCGTGGCCGCACTCGGGGCCAGGGTGTAGTTGTCGATGCACAGACCGGTTCCATCGGCCATGGCCAGGTTGATGTAGCCGCCACCGAGGGGGCCGACCATCATTGGTTCGACCACGCTCAGCGCAAAGATCGAAGCAATGGCTGCGTCCACCGCGTTGCCGCCCACGGCCAGCATCTCCAACCCGGCGCTCGAACCGAGCGGGTGGTTGGTGACCACCATGCCCTGCGAACCGGTCGCAGATTGCTTGCAGGTGTCGAATGTTGTTCCCGCACGAGTGCGCCAATCGGACATGGATTCCAAACTAGTGGTGCTTGGTCCGTCGGTTGCCAACGTGGCACCCTTGGGCGCATGAAACTCTCGCTGTTCGACAGCACCAACAACATCGACGATGCCGTGGCCAACGCATCGCGCGCCAACGACATGGGCTACCACCGTTACTGGGCACCGCAGATCATGAATGCGGATCCCATCTCGATCCTGTCGGTCGTTGGTCGTGAGGTGCCCCGCATCTTGCTGGGCACGTCTGTCGTCGCCATGCAAACGACGCTGCCCCAGACGTTGGCCCAGCAATCGTTGACGATCAACAACATCAGCGGCGGGCGCTTCACCATTGGCTTGGGCACCAATCACGAACCGGTGCTCGAGATGGTCTACGGCGTGCCCTGGCGCAAGCCCTACACCCACATGACCGAGTACCTCGACGCGCTCATACCCCTGTTGAACGAGCAGAAGGTGCAGACCGAGGGCGAGTTCGTGACCTCCCGCACCGGCATCAACGTCAAGGCCGAACCAGCCGGGGTCATGCTGGCGGCGCTGGGGCCCAAGATGCTCAAGCTCGCATCGGAACGCACCAACGGCACCATCACCTGGATGACCGGCCCGGTCACCATTGGCGAACACGTTCGACCCTCCATTGGTGAGAGCGCCGAGATAGCGGCCGGGGTCGGTATCCAGATCACCAACGACGTCGAAGCCGCTCGCGCCCAGGCAAATATCGATCTGGCCATCTATGGTCAGCTTCCGTCCTACCGCAAGATGATGGATCGCGAAGGCGCCGAGAATCCGGGCGATCTGGTGCTCATCGGCGACGCCGACACCGTGCGCACCGGGCTGGAGGCCTACAAGGCTGCCGGCACGACCGAGTGCGCACTCAACATCCTGGGCGACAAAGAGGCCGCCTGGGAGGCGCTGGCACCGCTGGGCGGAGAGCTCTAGCAGCCAACCCGCGCTAGGCGAGCGGCTCACCGTCGACGATGATTCCGGCTGAACGCTCCCATGCAACCCGATTCCACGGACTGGTCTCGTCGTCGAGCAGATCGTCGGCGACCTGCTCGAAGTGGGCCTGGCTCGGGTCGGGCGTGGGTTCCCATTGGCCGCTGTCGGTGAGCCACAGGATTCGACCCGACAGGTAATTGTCTGCGACGTCACTCCACGAATCAAAGCGGTCATAGATCGAGTCGGACGCGTGCATGACCAGCGACCAGGCTTTGTCCGACGAGATGACATTGGCGAGCGCTGCACCTCCGGTCACGGTGATCATGCGGCAGTAGTCCCAGGCGAACTTCTCGTCGCCGTCGTCGGCGCCCTTGGCGTTCCACGGCTTGCGGTGGCCCTCGGCCTGCATCCACTCGACGAGTGAATCGAACTCGCGCTCATCTCGCACGTCCCACCATGTGGCCAGCCCCTGTGCCCAGTCGAGCGCTTCGAGCCCACCGCCGAGTGTGTCGAGTCGAGGGGCCACCGCGCGGAAGTAGATCGCATTGGTCAACAGCGCCCACGCTTGTTCACCGGAGACGTTGGCCGCCTGCGGGTCCCACGCCCATTGCAATGCGCGCTGGTCGCTCTTCCTGCGTTTCTTGAACAAGGCCATGGCAGTCAGCCTGACACAGCACAGGTCCTGTGCCGGTGACAATCGTCGACTGGCTGCAAGCTGGTGTTCCAACGGTTCTCGTCGTCGGCCATTGTCAGTACGACTACGGTGTCATGGCGTTCCAGATCGATCATCTACCCGACGCTAGGGCACGGGTTCATCGCCCGACGACTCGGCCACTTGCGCGGTGTTGGCTAAGTTGGTGAGATCGACGACGACGCCCCCAGAACCATCGACCTCGAAGCGCTCGACATCGGGCCCATGGCGCGCCATGCCCGCACGGCGACCTTCGCCCCCAACTGGAAGTCCGTGCTGCTTGCAGACGCTTCGGTCGGGCTGCTCATCATCGGGCTCGGTGTTGCCGCGGCCTTCTGGATAATCTGGGCCGGCTTGCCGATTGTTGTTCTCGGGCTCGTCTATCTCTTTCTGGTGGGCCGACGCGCGTTGCAATGGCGTTGGCTCCGAAACAAGGCAGGTTTGTCATGACCACCCGACCACCGATTCGTATCCTCGATGTCGCCGGGTCACCCGGTGCAATGGGGGCGTCCGCCCTATGAATGCCCCAGAAGCCCGAAACGTGCTCGGTGGCCCACTCGAATCGTGCGGGACCGAACCCATGACGGGTTGGTACCGCGACGGGTGCTGCAACACCGACGCGAGCGACGTCGGCAGCCACACGATCTGTGCCGTTGTCAGTCGCGAGTTCCTGGATCATCAAGCCAGCATCGGTAACAATCTGGGCACACCGGCGCCCCAGTTCGGTTTCCCCGGTTTGAACCCCGGCGACCGCTGGTGCGTCACCGCTGCCAACTGGCTGCGAGCCCACATGGGCGGCGCAGCAGCAGCCGTGGTCCTGGCCAGCACCCATGAGCGTGCCATCGACATCGTGCCGCTCGAGATCCTGCGCCAATACGCGGTCGACGTCCCCATGGACATCACCGACCTCGACGACTGAGAACCCCACCACCCAAGACGGTTCTGCACCGATCGGACGACTATTTCGCTCGATCGGTTCAGAAACGCCATCAGGTGGGGCCCCAGCGGACTCGGTCGGCGAGTTCGGTGGCGGCTTCGGTGGCCGAGAGGGCACCGGTGGCTGTCGTGATGCGGCGATCATTGCTGTGTGCGGTGCGACTGGTCTGAACGTCGGCGCCGAGGGCTGCCAACTCGTCTTGCGCCAGCCAATGGCCGGTGGCTTCGAGACCATCGAGTCGCCCCACCGAGGCCAACAGCAAGCTGCCGGTCGAGATGGCCAACACACCCGGAGCGATTTTGGCGGCATGGCTCAGCCAGATCATGACGTCGCGATCATCGGCCAGACGTTGCCAGCCGAGGCCGCCGGGGATGACCAACACATCGGAGCGCAGGGCTGCCGGATCGTCGGTGGTCATGTCGACATGCACGGTGCGGACCGGCTCGACACCGACCACCGGTTCTGCATCGGCACCGATATGCACCACATCGGCATCGAGACCCCGAGCCAGTGACAGCACCGGCTCCTCGATCTCCGACGTCGTTACACCTTGGTAGACGAGCACCCCGACCTGGGAAAGTGCGTCGACGCGACGCGGCGCATGCAGGTCCGGTAGTGCGAAGCGCGCCATGACGCCACACTAGAGGCGCGGCCCGGCACACTGGTCGTCGTGTGCCCGATGAAGATCAGCCCATGACGACGCATCATCTGAACACGATGAGACACCCCATCACCGACGTGGCCTACATCGAACGTTGTCGAGCACGACTCGACCGAGACGGGGCGCTTGTGCTGCAGGGGTTCGCCCCACAATCCACAATCGACCAGATCGTGGTCGAATCGGCTCCGCACGAAGTCGATGCCTTCTATGCAGGCAAGACGCACAACGTGTACCTCACGCCGCCCGATCCGCAGTTCGCCGACGACCATGCGTTCAATCGCCAGATCGTCAGCAGTAAAGGGCTGATCGCCGACGACGAAATACCCGTCGACTCTGCGCTGCGTCAGATCTACGACGATGCATCCTTTCGCTCATTCCTGTGCGGTGTGCTCGACATCGATCAGATCTACCCCTACGACGATCACCTGTCGTCGATCAATGTGCACTTCGCCGCCAAAGGGATGGAACTCGGTTGGCACTTCGACAACTCGTCGTTCGCCGTGACCATGCTCTTGCAGGCGGCCCGAGGCGGTGCCCACTTCGAATACGTGCCCGGCGTTCGCGATGCCGACGCTGGTGACATGGCCTTCGACCGGGTGGCCGAGGTGCTCGATGGCAGCGCCGGCGTGACGACTCTGGAGTTCGAGCCCGGCGACCTGGTGCTGTTCCGTGGGCGCAACGCCATACACCGAGTCACTCCCACCCAAGGCGACACCACTCGGCTGCTCGTCGTGTTCGCCTACAACGATCAACCCGGCGTCGCCTTGTCCGAGTCGGCCAGGCAGACGTTCTACGGGCGCACCACCTGACACGTTTCTGCACCGATCGGGCGACTCTTTCGCTCGAACGGCTCAAAAACGGATCTAGCCGAGGACCGAGTTGGTGGTGGTGGACTTCTCGCGTAGGCGAGAGAAGGCCGCCAGGTTGATGGCGCGACCCGTCAGGTCGCCGGTCACCTGGACTGGGTCGTGATCATGATCGTGGCCGGCGTCGTGGGCATCGACCAACGCCGACAGGAACGTGCCGACCATGGTGGCATTCTTGAACTGGTTGCCACTGGTACCACAAGCCATGAAGTAGCCGCCGAGACTGGTCTTGTCGTAGAGCGGAGCCCAGTCGTCGCTGGCGTCGTAGAGGTCGGCCAGACCGACCGGCGCCAAGGGAATGCGAATATCGGGCAGGCGGCGGGCGGCCCGTAGCACCTGGGCCTCGAACAGGTCGGGCGTGGGCGTGTTCACGAAGTCGTTGTGGTCGTCGAGCCACTGCAGCTCATCGCACTCGGGCTCGGAACTGCCGATCAGCACCGTGCCACCCAGGCCGGGCCGGAAGTACACCCCCACGCCAGGGTCGCTCACCAGCGAACCGCTGTCGGGCGTGAAGTTCGCCGGGGCCTCGACCACATGGACTTCTTGGCGCATCGGGCGACTCTTGATCCGCATCTCTTCGGTCACACCCGCCATGGCGTTCAGCGACGCCGCCGCCGGGCCGCCGACGTTGATCACGATCGGCGCTTCGATGTTGTCGCCGCCTTCGAGTTCGATACCGGTGACGACTCCGTCGGCTTGCGTGATGGCGGTGACCATCGAGTTCAGCCTGACCTGAGCGCCATGGTGTTTGGCGGCAAACATGAAGTTCTGCGCCGCCCGCATCGGATCGTCGATGAAACCACCGTCGTTGGTGAAGTAGCCGCCGATGTCTGACGTTGGTTCGTCCGCGAAGTGGGGGTCATCGACCGGCCGTGGTGGCCAGAAGTCCCCTTTGGCCAACGCCGGCATCTTGGCCTGGATCTGCTCGCCCGACAGGTCCTGATACGGAATACCGATGTCGCGAAATATCGCCGTGACCTGGGGGCGATTGTCGCCGGGCGTGTCCAGGGCCAGACATCCCGTGGAGACAAATGCTGCCATGCCATCGGGATCAGCCATACCGAGGTGCTCGGTGAAGATCTTCCAGCGATGCGCAGCCTCCCATGCAGTGAGCACCGAGTCGAAGGTCGAGTAGTTGAAGCGAATGATCGCCGAAGACGAACTGGTAGATCCCGACCCGACTGCAGGGCCGGCGTCGACGCACACCACCCGACGCCCGCTGCGGGCCAACTCCAACGTGATCGAGGCACCCATGACCCCTGCGCCGATGACGATTGCGTCGATGCTGCCTGCCGCAGCGGTGTCAGCCATCCTGGCAATGTAGACGCTCTGGCGAAAGTACCGGGGAATGCATCGACACCTCCCTGAGTTGCAAATCCAGACCGACTGAGTTTAAAGTTGCAACTCGCTATGACCCTCGAAGCCGACACGCACGAAACCGTGACCCAGGCAGAGCCGTGTTCCATCGAAGCCACCCTCGACCTGGTGGGTGACCGTTGGACCTTGCTGATCATGCGAGACATCTTCCGTGGTGTTCACCGATTCAGCCAGCTGCACGACGACCTCGGTATTGCCAAGAACCTGCTCACCGACCGACTCACCCGACTGGTCGAGCACGACATCTTGCACAAGGTGCAGTATCAGGACCGCCCAAGGCGTTTCGAGTACCGCCTGACGCCCAAGGGCACGGATCTCTCCCCTGCGTTGGTGGCGCTGATGGGCTGGGGTGATCGCTGGGCGGCCGACGGACAACCGCCCACGCTGCTCGTGCACGACGTATGCGTCACGCCACTCGAACAAGTTCTGCTCTGCCCTGCATGTGACGAAACCGTGCAGCCGAGCCATATCCGATCTCGTCCCGGCCCCGGCCGACAGGAGTAATTGTGACCACTCGCGCAACAGACAGCACCGCGCTGCTCGAACTCCCGTTCACCGAGCTGCTCGCCCGGGCTCGCCAGGTCCGCGACAACGCGTTCGGCACCCGGGTGACCTACTCCCCCAAGGTGTTCATTCCACTGACCATGCTGTGTCAGGACAAGTGCGGCTACTGCACCTTCGCCCAGCCGCCAGCCCGGCTCGAGTCGCCGTTTCTGAGCCCTCGTGAGGTGCTCAAGATCGCCCGCCAAGGAGCCAAGGTCGGCACCCACGAAGCACTGTTCACCCTGGGTGAACGCCCCGAGCTGCGCTATCCGGTGGCGCAGGAGTGGCTGCGAGACAACGGCTACGAAACCACGGTCGACTATTTGGTGGCGATGTGCCAGATGGTTCGTGACGAGACCGGTCTGCTCCCCCACGCCAACGCCGGGGCGTTGTACCGCGACGAACTCGCCCGCCTGCGAGAGGTCTCGCCCGGCCAGGGCATGATGATCGAGTCGCTCAATCCCGACCTCAAGGCGCATCGAGGCGCACCCGACAAAGAACCACAGCGCAGGCTCGACACCCTGGAACTCGCCGGCCAACTGCAGATCCCGTTCACCACCGGAATTCTGGTCGGAATCGGCGAGAGCCTGCAGGATCGCATCGATGCGCTCGAAGCCATCGCCGTGTCCCATCGCCGCCACGGGCACGTGCAAGAGGTCATCGTGCAGAACTTCTTGCCCAAAGACGGCACATCGATGCACCTCTGGCCACCATGTGACCACGATGACTACCTGCAAGCCATTGCATTGGCACGACTGATCCTGCCCTCCGACGTACACCTGCAAGCACCCCCGAACCTGTCCGATGACTTCGGCGTTCTGCTCGACGCCGGTATCGATGACTGGGGCGGTGTCTCACCGGTTACCGCCGACCATGTGAACCCCGAACGTCCTTGGCCGGCGCTGGACCGCCTGGCAACACTCACCGAAGCACGGGGTCATGTGCTTGCGCCTCGCCTCACGATCTACCCCGAGTTCGCACTCGATCCAGACCGCTGGCTCGACGACGCCAACCGCTTCCTGGTCATGGACCGCTCCGATGCCGAAGGCCTGGGTCGAGACGACCCCGGCGCCATCTTTCCCGAACGCACCATGGAAGCCGCCAAGGTCGAAGACGGCGCCGATTTCGTGGTCATCGGCGACAAATCGACCGTCTGGTACTCCGGCGCCGAGAACCCACCGCCGATCCTGATCCCCAGCCACGCTTCGGCCGGCGGCGCAGTAGGCGAAGTCATCGCCGGCGTGCGTGCCGGTCAAGAGGTCGGCGAGAAGGAGATCGTGACCTTGTTCTCGGCTCGCGGCCCCGAAGTGGCTGCGGTTGCCGAACTGGCCGACGACCTGCGTAAGCAAACCGTGGGCGACGTGCTCACCTGGGTCCATAACCGCAACATCAACTACACCAACGTTTGCACCTTCAAGTGCCGGTTTTGTGGTTTCTCCAAAGGTCCGTTGTCGCTGAACCTTCGCGGCAACCCGTACCTGCTCACGCTCGAACAGATGCAAGAGCGTTGCATCGAAGCCGCCGAGCTGGGCGCAACCGAAGTGACCCTGCAGGGTGGCATTCACCCCAGCTTCGACGGCGATTACTACATCGAAGTCACTCGGGCAGTCAAAGAAGCCGTGCCTGATCTCCATGTGCACGGCTTCACCGCACTCGAAGTACACGAGGGCGCCAAGCGCCTCGAAGTCCCCCTGGTCGAGTACCTGCAGATGCTCAAGGACGCGGGACTGGCTTCGCTTCCCGGCACCGCAGCCGAGATTCTCGACGATCAGGTGCGAGCCACATTGTGTTCGGACAAGGTGAACACCGACGAATGGCTCGAAGTCCACGAGGCGGCCCACTCGATCGGCCTGCATTCGAACATCACGATCATGTGCGGCTCGATCGAACAGCCGATCAGTTGGGCTCGCCACATGGTCCGCACCCGGGCACTGCAGAAGCGCACCCGCGGCTTCACCGAGTTCATTCCGTTGCCGTTCGTTCACATGGCCTCGCCCATCTATCTGCAGCGCCAGGCTCGGCGCGGCATGACGTTCCGTGAGATCTTGCTCATGCATGCCATTGGTCGCATCGCCTACCACGGCTGGATCGACAACATCCAGGTGTCATGGGTCAAGATCGGCGTCGAAGGCGCCAACCAGATTCTGCGGGCTGGCGCCAACGATCTCGGCGGCACGCTGATGGACGAGAACATCAGTCGGGCAGCCGGGGCCATGCACGGCCAAGGTCTGACCGAAGCCGACTTCAAGGCACTCGCTGCACCACTGGGTCGTACCACCCGTCAACGAACCACCGGCTACGAGATGGCCGACGGCAAGATCGAAGCGGCCACCGCCACCCGTTCGGCGGCCGACGACGGACTCAAAGACGACCGACGGGAACTGCTGCCCGAAGAGTATGTAGGAGTCGGGCGGCACTAGCCTTTCGCCCATGACCAGTCAGTTCGACTTCACGAACGCCGAGTGGAAGGACATTGCCGTGCTCCCGGTGCTGGTCGGTGTGGCCCTGGCCAAAGCCGAAGACAGTGGCCGACTCGGCAGCTTTCGCGAACTGCGGACACTGACACACAGTATTTCCGAGCAAGCGCCGGAGAACGCCGCCCGGTCGCTGATCGAAGCCGCCAGCACAATCGATGTTCGCGACAAGATCGATGAGTTCGAAGACCACGCATCAGATGTTCTGGCCGATGTCGCCGTCAACGCGTGCTCGACCATCGCCGCCATATTGGATGAACGCGCCACACCCGACGAGTCTCATGCCTACAAGGCATGGGTGTTCAACATTGCGTTTCAAGTGGCAGACACCGCCAAAGAAGATGGCGTGCGAGTCAGTCCCGCCGAAACCGAACTGCTCGGCCGGACCAAAACCGCACTGGGTCTCTGAGGACTCACTGTCGAATCAAGATCGCAGGTGAACGAGCTGCGGGGGCTCACGGTGCCGACGCCGTTGAGCGTCATTCAGGTTGCTGCGAGGCGGGCCAGTCGTCTGCCACCACGAACGTTCGCTCGACCTCGGCTGCGGTGTCGGGGTCGCGCAAGCTGAGCATGACCGGGTGGCCCGGCCCGCCGTCGAAGTGCGCCCGGAGCTCGGCCACCAACGCCGCGACCGGCTTGAGTCGCGCGTCGACCTGGGGCGCCAGCCAATACGGCTTCCGTGCTACGGCTGCGTTCAGAGGCGCACGCCTCTCGAGCTGCTCGAGCTCGCTGTCGCGTAGCCATGCACCTGATGCATGGCCGCGATGCATACGGCGCGGTAGCTCGCGGGGCCGACCGCCGCGGTAGAACGCCATGCCTTTGACAATGGCGTCGCGTCGTTGCACCGATGGATAGTGCTGGCGGCTCAGCTCGAGTTGTTGATCGAACAATCTGGCGGCCTTGCGTTCGAAGTTGTCCAATGCGTTGGGACCGGGAAAGTGGCTCGTGCCGGCTCGGGCATGATGCAGAAAGAACTTGACCGATACCTCGCAGTGCACGATCTGGCCGTGCTCATCTCGATACACGAAATCGAGCTCGCCGATCGTGCGTTTGCCGTCACGAATCTGCAGCCCGGCGCCGAGCATCTCGACGCCTCGAACATGCACGAGCCAGTAGTGCACGAGCTGCTCGAAGTAGCGCCCTACCCGGTGTACTTCACCTTGTTCTTCGAGGAAGGCTTCGAGCTGCTGATCATCTACGTCGTCGACGGTAATCGACTTCATCGGTGTAACGTCCGCCCCGCTCACGAACGAGGGACAGTTGACGACCCAGAGCAGATCGTGAACGGCTTGAGACACGCAGGTCAGATCTTGCGGGCGAGATGTTGCGTGCCCCGGGCGTCGGCCAGCTCCACCTGCTTGCGCCGCTCGCGAAGCCGTGCGGCACGTGCCGGGGTCAGAAGGTCGATACATGCAGCACACGACACACCGTCCTCGAAGGCCGGGTCGGCGCGGTCCTGTTCGGACAGCGCTCGGCGACAGCTGCGGCACAGGGTGTAGTTGCCGGGTTCGAGTTGATGGTCCACCGTGACTCGCTCGTCGAACACGAAACACTCGCCGTCCCACAACGACGCATCGGGCTCGACATCTTCGAGATACTTCAAGATGCCGCCCTGCAGATGCATGACATCGTCGAACCCTTGGTCCAGCATGTAGGCCGAGGCCTTCTCGCACCGAATTCCACCAGTGCAGAACATTGCCACCCGACGGTGCTCCGTGGGGTCGAGCGTGGCCACGAAATCTGCGAACTCGGTGAACGACTCGGTCCCGGGATCAACCGCATTGACGAACGAGCCGAGCGCAACTTCTTCTTGGTTTCTGGTGTCGATGACCAGCACGTCGGGATCCGAGATCACGTCGTTCCACTCCTGGGGCGCAACGTAGGTTCCGGCACCTACCGTTGGGTCCACAGGCTGGCGAAAAGTCACGATCTCCTTCTTGAGTCGCACCTTCATACGCAGGAACGGCATGTCGGGAGCGAGCGACTCCTTCACCTCGAGATCGCCGAAGCGGTTGTCGCTTCGCAGCCAACCGAAGAATGCGTCGGTGTTGGTCCGACTGCCGGCGATGGTCCCGTTGATCCCCTCGGGCGCCACCAAGACCGACCCGCGCATGGTGAGACGTTCGCAGTGCTCGAGGATCTGCGCGCGCACCAGCATGGGATCGTCGAGTCCGACGAACTTGTAAAAGGCCGAAACCACGACCGGCGCATCGCTCACCGCCTCAGTCTGTCGTGCTCGGCGCTGGATCACTATCTACGTGATCTCAGTTGTATTGGGCTTTGAACTCTTCGTACTTGTCCAAGATCGGCAGGACGGTGTCGGCATCTGCGGGCGGCAGTGCAAAAACGATGCGATGGATACCGGCTTCGATCAGGCCATCGACGATTTCTGCCTTGGCCGGGGTGGCGAACTGGCCGAACTCGAACGACTCGGGATCGCGTCCGGCTTCCTCGGCCATCTGCTTGAGCTTGGTAATCTGCTGGCCGAAGTCGTATCGCCCGGTAATGGGCATGAAGCCATCGCAGAACTCGATGATGTCGGCCATGGTCTTGGGGCCCGCGGAGCCACCCAGAATGATCGGCGGGTGAGGTGATTGCGCGGGCTTTGGCCATGACCAGCTCGGGCTGAAGTCCACGTGCTCGCCGTGGAACTCGGCTTCATCCTTGGTCCACAGTTCCTTCATGGCCAGGATGCGTTCACGAACAACGGCACGACGTTCGAGATAGCCGACTCCGTGATGGGCCAGCTCTTCCTTGTTCCAGCCGTAACCGACACCGAACAAGAGCCGCCCGCCTGTGAGCGCGTCAACGGTGGCGACCTGTTTGGCCAACCAGATCGGATCACGCTGGGCCACCAGGGTGATGCCGGTCGCCAACTTGATCTTCTTGGTCACCGCGCCCGCCATACCCAGCGCCACGAACTGCTCGTGCGTGCGCCAGTACTCCTCGGGGAGCGGCGGGGCCCCTTCGCGTCCGCCCCACGGCGTGTCTCGATTCGTCGGAATATGACTGTGTTCCGGGAACCACAGAGACTCGAAGCCACGGTTCTCGGCTTCGATCGCCACCGACATGGGATCGATTGCCTTGTCCGTGGGAAACATTGAAACACCAAAGTCGACCATGATGCGAGCGTAGGTGCTCACGCGCCGGGCACACTAGTTGCATGGTTTCACTCGCTGAGCGTCTCGCCGAATCCACCCCACTACTCGTCGATGGGGCCATGGGCACCGAACTGTTCGCTCGCGGGCTCACCGCAGGCGATCCACCCGAGATGTGGAACATCGACATGCCCGACAACGTCATCGACGTGCACAAGGGTTACATCAAGGCCGGCTCCGACATCATCTTGACGAACTCGTTCGGTGGGACCTCATTTCGACTGAAGCTGCACAACCTGCAGGACCGTGTCCATGAGATCAATGAGGCCGCAGCTCGTTGCGGCCGCGCCGCCGCCGACGCATCGGACCGGCCTGTCGTGGTGGCTGGTTCCATGGGCCCCAGCGGCGAACTCCTCGAACCCATGGGCACCATGACACCCGAGACCGCGGCGGCCGCCTTTGCCGACCAGGCGCGCGGGCTCACCGCCGGCGGTGCCGACCTGCTGTGGATCGAGACCATGTCGAGCCTCGACGAAGTCGAGGCTGCCATCGAGGGCGCTCGCTCGGCCAGCGCTGTTCCCGTTGCGGTCACACTCAGTTTCGATACCGCCGGGCACACCATGATGGGCGTGTCGGGCACCGCCGCCGCCGAGCGGCTCGGACCATTGGGGTTGGCCGCAATCGGGGCGAACTGTGGCAACAACATCGCCGACACCGAAGCCGCCGTACTCCAGCTCAAAGCCGGTCTCGCTGACACACCGGTCATCGTGAAAGCCAATGCCGGTATCCCCGAGTTCAAAGGCGACAAGCTGCACTACACGGGTACGCCCGAGATCATGGGTGCTCACCTGAGGCGCATGGCCGACGCCGGCATCGAGATCATCGGCGGCTGTTGCGGCACCGCCACCCAGCACGTTGCCTATATGCGCGGCGTTCTCGACGGCAGCATCGAACCACCGGAGCTCGACGCGCCGGTGTCGACCAATCCACCTCCGGCCGGCGGAGGGCGCGAAGCTGCCCCCCGCCGCCGCCGTCGGCGGTCCTGACAATCAGCTGTGCAGAGTCTGGGTCATGTGGTGGTCGTAGGAGGCGGTATCGCCGGCGCCAGCGCCGCCTACTACCTGGCCCAGTCCGGGCGCTTTGACCGGGTATCGCTGCTCGAAGCCGAGGCCCGGCTCGCTCACCACACGACCGGGCGCTCGGCTGCCCTGCTGATAGAGAACTACGGCGCCGGACCGGTTCGGCCTTTGACCACGGCGAGTCTGGACTTCTTCCACGATCCTCCCGGTGACCTCGTGGATCATCACGTGATCGAACCGCGCGGCATCCTGACGGTTGCCACCTCCCCCGCCGACAACGAATTGTTCGAGCAGCAGCTCGCCGACGGCAGTGCCATCACGCACCCCGTGGTGGAGTTGTCGATCGACGAAGCGACCCGGCTTGCACCCCACATCGTGTTCGGCCCCGACTATCGGGTGATGTACGAAGGTCACGCCCACGACATCGATGTTGCCGCCGTGCAGCAGGCGTTCGTGCGGGGCGCAACTCGATCGGGCAGCGAGATTCACACCACTCGCCGAGTCGATGCCGCCCGCCAAGACGGCGACGGATGGCTGGTCGAGACCACCACCGGCGACCTGCATGCCGACGTGGTGGTCAACGCCGCCGGCGCATGGGGTGACATGGTGGCAGCCGGCGCAGGCATTGCTCCGGTCGGTCTTCAGCCGATGAAGCGGACTGCGTTCATGGTCGCCAGCCCATTCGAGACGTCGAAGCAGTTTCCTTTCGTGGCCGAAGTGAACCATTCGTGGTATCTCGGACCCGATGGCAGCCAGTTTCTCTGTAGCCCTGCTGATGAAATGCCCAGCGAGCCTTGCGACGCTCGAGCCGACGAGATCGACATCGCGCGAACGATCGACCTGCTGAACGCCAACACCCGACTCGGCATTCGATCGGTGGCCTCACATTGGGCTGGGTTGCGCACCTTTGCGCCGGACCGGGCAATGGTGATCGGACCCGATCCCGACCATCCGAACTTCGTCTGGTGCGTTGGCCAGGGTGGCACCGGCATTCAAACATCGCCGGGCGCAGGTCGCCTGGTCACCGACCTGGCGACCACTGGCTACCCCAGCAACCACTTCGACGGCACCGGCCTGGACCCGGCCGCGCTCGCGGCCGACCGATTTCGTGATTGATCCAGGTGCGTCGGCTTCGATGACCAACAAGCAACTCAGTCGGCGATCTCGGTTGTCTCGGTGATCTGCGTCACGCTCGGCAGCTCGGCCGCAGCGAAGTTCTCGGCCGCGGCCACCACGTTGCGCACGTAGACGTCCGACGAGTTGTAGCCCAACAGGAAGCTCGACGGTGATGCGCCTCGGGTGGTACTCAGATGACACAGGAATCGGCCTGCGCTGGCTGCGGCGTCGTAGAGATTCTGTGGATCGATCACGCCGTCACCGTTCCCATCGGTGTCCCAGTACGACCAGGTCTCGGGGATGAACTGCATTGGACCCACCGCCCGGTCCCAGCTGCTGTTGCCATCGAGTGTGCCATTGTCGGTGTCGACGATGACGGCAAACCCGTTGCCTTTGACCTCGGGCTCTTGCTGTTCGAATTCCCCATCGTCGACAGAATCGCTTTCGAGTGACAAGAGCTCTTCTTCTTCGAAGGGCGAGTCGTCGCCCCACAGCTGCGGGTCGAATCGTGGGGCTGGCGCTTCGATCTCGGGTTCAGGCACTGCCGCCGAGTCGGCTTCCGCCGCCTGGGCCTCTTCGCGTGCGAGTTTGCGTTCTTCGGCGCGGCGCTCTGCCTCTACTTCGCCCCAGGCCAAGACGTCGAGGGACCTCAGCCGGGCTTCCTCGGCAGCAAGTTCGGCCTCGATCTCAGCCAACCGAAGGGCCTCGGCTGCTTCGGCGGCAGCAACCTCGGCTGCAGCGGCATCTGCGGCTTCACGCTGCGAGGCACCACCGTCGAGTAGCGGGCCGAGAATCGGCTTGCTGACTTGTCCCGAGTCCTGCACCACGGTGTCGTCGATCGTTCCATGGCGTGATTCCACCCGACCAATTCCGGCAAGTAGTGCCCAATCGACTGGACACGACGCATCGAGTATGTCTGCGCCACGAACGTAGGCATCGAGTGTGACCACGGTCAGTCCGTCGACGCTGGTCGGACTCAGGTGCCGCATTTGGTGCAGCGCAGGCATGGTCGCGATGACTGCCTGTCGTTCGGCGTCGTAAGAAACTTGCGCAGAGAGTGAACTCTGCACCGTCGACTCGATCAGCCGGCGGATACCGACCAGATCTTCGATGGCGTCACCGAACCCATCGCTCTGCGTGTCGTCGGCCGTGTTCATTGCAGGAACGGCTGCACCGCTGGTGGCTGCGGTGAACAGGTCGATCTGGCGCTCCACGGCGACCCGGGTTCGGGCCAGGCCATGGTCGACCAGCACCAACGGGTCGAGCGAGAATCCCAGCGGATGCTGACCATTGTTCAACCCGGCGAGGGTGCGTCGAGCTTCGGTGACCACGTCTGGGTTCAGGACGATAGCGGATGAAGAATCTCGATCTTCGACAGTGCGTTGGAGTTCAGCAGCGAGTTCTTCGAGGGTGTCCAGATCCTGGAGCAGCCGTTCGGCCCGGTTTGTGCGCTCATCTATCTGTGAGGCTCGGTCTGCCAGGCGAGCCAGACCCTCGAGCAGGACCAGGCGCTGCGCAAGATAGTCCCCGCTGCCTGCCACCTCGACCAGAGCGGCCTGGGGGCTGACACCGCCAGCGTCGAGCCATTCGCCGACAAGATCAGCAGCTACCAGGCCCTGGTGTATCTCCTGGTCGGCATAGGACCCGAGCACACCTTCGGCTCGAGCGTCTAACTCGGGCGGACTTTCGTCTTGGGCCAGAACGGATTGACCAGCGGTACATACCACTGTCGGTGCCAGCAGCATGAGCGCGACAACAAGTCGCAGAAAACGGGTCATGGGGATCTGTCGGCAGGCAGAACGACCTATTAAGCGTATGAGACATTTTTACCAGAGCTAGATGTGTCCATAGGCAATCCAGCCACCATCGACCTTGATGGTCTCGCCGGTGATATAGCCAGCATCGTCCGACGCCAGCCAGCAGACACAGGATGCAATGTGCTGCGGCGTGCCCAGGTCACCAGCGGGAATTCGGCCGGTCAGCCGGGTCTCGTCCAGGGTTCCAGCATCGATCAGGTCCTGCACCATGTCGGTCCGGATGTAGCCGGGTGCGACCGTATTCACTCGAATGTTGTGCCGCGCCAAATCGACCGCCATCACCTTGGTCATGTGGTGAACTGCCGCCTTCGTACCGCAGTAGCCCACCCGATTGGGGAACCCATTGATTCCTGCGATGGACCCCAGCTGAATGATCGAGCCCGGGGTCTGCGAGGCAATCATGGCCTGCGCTGCCAGCTGCGAGCCATGAAAGACGCCCATCAGATTGATGTCGATCATGTTCTGGAAGTCGCCCGGATCGAGTTCCTCGAACGGTGCAACATGGGCGATGCCGGCATTGTTGACCATCAGGCTGACCGGCCCCAGTTCGGATTCGGTCCGCTCAAGGGCGACCCGCAACTGCTCACGTTCCTGCACCTGAGCTCCCAACGCCAGGGTCTTGACGTCGTGCTCGGCTACACATCGTTCGGCGGTTGCGGATGCGCTCGCAGAGGTGGTGGCCAGACACGCCACGTCCCAGCCTCCGGCGGCCAGGCGGTCTGCGATAGCTGCTCCGAGTCCCCGGCTGGCTCCGGTCACTACTGCTACCCCTGCTGTACTCATTGGTTTCTCCCGTGGGTGGTTCCGCCGTTTTTTCGAATATGGCGACGGTGTCCACTGCGAACGTAGGTCTTGGGAGCGTGGTGAGCAATACATGCAACGAGTCTCGATACGGTTGAGCGCTGTGGGTCCACGAGAACGCCTCCGAAAAGCCGCTATCGACGGCGGCAAGATTGCGCGTGACGCGGCCGAACGGCTCGGTGTCGAAAGGCACCTGGGGCCGCTGCTACCCGATCCACCCAAGCCGATACGGCCATTGGGGGTGATCAAAGACGATCTTGATTCGCTCATTGGTCTCGACGATGTGAAGAAGCAGGTCGAGAACCATCTGGCGTTTCTCGAGGTCCAGAAGGAACGCCAGGCCCAGGGCTTCGACAACATCACCCTGACCCATCATCTCGCCTTTCTCGGCAACCCCGGCACGGGCAAGACAACAGTCGCTCGGCTTCTCGCCGAGCTCTACGGAGCAATGGGGCTGCTGCAGGTCGGGCATCTGATCGAGGTCGACCGCGCCGGACTGGTGGGCCAATACGTTGGCCACACCGCCACCAAGACCAGTCGTGCCGTGCGCAAGGCGCTCGGTGGGGTGCTGTTCATCGACGAGGCCTATGCCCTGACCCCAGTGGGACCACGCACCGGCGATTTCGGCGCCGAGGCCATCGAGACGCTCGTGAAACGAATGGAGGACCATCGCGACAACCTGGTGGTGATCGCCGCGGGTTATCCCCGGCTGATGAACCATTTCCTGGAGTCGAACCCTGGGCTTCGATCGCGATTCGCCCGCGAAATTCACTTCCCCGACTACCGCGCAACCGAGCTGGTCGACATCGCCAACAAGATGATCAACGACGCCCGGTACCGGCTGGCTCCAGGAGCCGAGCATCAACTAGCCCACGAATTCGAGCAGGCGCTACGCACCGAGAGCTTCGGCAACGCGCGCTTCGCCCGCCGCCTCTTTGAGGCTGCGGTCGAGCATCAAGCGGTGCGTCTTGCGTCGGGCGAACGCCCACTCAGCCGAGACGATGTCCACCTGCTGACCGCAGCCGACTTCCGTTCGGCCTCTGACGCCATCGGCCGCTGAACCTCGAACCCTCTAGCCGAATGCGGACCGCAGTGCTGCGGCCACCGCAGGTGCGCCCTTCAGGTGCACCATGTGTCCGGCGCCAGGGACGATCGTTCGCGCCACCACGTTCAGGTTCTTGTCGAACACCTCGGCCGATGCCATGAAGCCCTTGTCACGCTCGCCAATGATGACCGCTGCTGGCACTTGGATCTCGGCCATGCGGTCCATGACCATCGAGTCAACGTGCATCGAGATGACTTCCATACCTTCGGCCAGGTCGCGATCGGCCACCAACGATCGCACGCCTTCGTTCCACTTTGCTCGCGACTTCGGATTGCGAAATCCGGGGCCGGCTCCCACCAACCCGAGCCCGGTCACTCGGTCCGGATCCTCGATCGCCAGGGCCAGCGACAGATAGCCACCCAGTGAATGACCCACCATTACTGCGGGACCACAGCCGGTGCTGTCCATTACCGCTCGAATGTCGCCGAGCACCAGTTCTCGGCCGTAGGACCCGGGGCCGCTCCCCTCGCTCCGGGCGTGCCCGGGCAGATCCACGGCGATGCAGCGAAAATCGGTCTCGAGTTCGTCGATGACCTTGGTCCAGACCCCGGCGTCGTTCAGGAAACCGTGCACGAAGAAGAGCACAGGCCCCTCGCCGCGATCGTCGAATGCAAGGGCGGGGCGATCTGTCACGACAGGAACGCTAGCGCCCACTGTCGATCACCGCCCAGCAGAGCACTAGTATCAGCTTCGTGGCGCCAACTCTGCACAATGAAGACCTGGTCGGCATGCTCTGCGAGATGATCAAAGCTCGCATCGCAAGTGATCGCTTGTGGAGCCTGCAACGACAGGGCCGCATCGGAACAATCGCCCCGATCAATGGCCAAGAGGCCACCACGGTCGGCGCCAGCTGGGCTCTCGACCCTGCTCATGATTGGATACTGCCCCAGTACCGCGAACCGCTCGGATTGGGCCGCTACGGGCCCGAAGTCCTGCACAGGTTCACGGCCTGGGCGATTGGACACCCACAGGGTGGCCACATCCCCGAACCCATTCGCGTCTTCCCGCCCCAGATCTCGCTGGCGACTCAGATCCTGCACGCCGTGGGCATGGCATGGGCGCTGAAAATGCGCAAAGAGCCGGCGGTTGCGCTCACGTTCTTCGGCGATGGCTCCACCAGCGAAGGCGACTTCTACGAGGCCGGCAATCTCGCGGGTGTGCTCGAAGTCCCGGTGATCTTTCTGATTTCGAACAACCAGTGGGCCATCTCCACGCCAACCAGTCGCCAGACAGCCGCAGCGGGTTTCGCCGCCAAGGCCGAGGCGTTCGGCATCCCCGGCGTGACGGTCGACGGCAACGATCCTCTCGCGGTGATGGAAGTCGTTGCCGCGGCCCGAAGTCATGCCTTGGCGGGCAACGGAGCAACGCTGATCGAAGCAGTCAACTACCGGCTCGGAGCCCATACCACCGCCGACGATCCCACCCGCTATGTGCCCCCAGAAGAGCTGGCGGCGGCACAGGAACGCGACCCGCTGATCGTCTTTCGTCGCCAGCTCGAAAATCGGGGTATCTGGGATCGAGCCATGCAAGCTGATGCCGAAAAGGCCGGCGAGCGGGCGATCGACGAGGCCTGGGCGTGGGCGTCGAATCTGCCATTGCAGCAGACTGCGCTGTTCGATCATGTCTTCGCTGCACCCACGCCGCGTCAGCGCCATCAGCGCGACGCCATGACCGAGTATCTCGGAGGTGCACAGTGACGAATGATGACAACCTCCGCGAAGAAGAAACACTCACGATGGTCAGCGCCATCAATCAGACGCTCATGGCCGAGATGCGCCGCGACGAGCGCGTCATGGTGTTTGGCGAAGACGTCGCGCTGAGTGGAGGCGTCTTCCGCGCCACCGAGGGCCTCATGGCCGAATTCGGCGAGGACCGCGTAGTCGATATGCCACTGGCCGAAGCCGCAATATTGGGAGCCGCTGCCGGGCTGGCAGCGGGCGGCATGGTGCCGGTACCCGAGATCCAATTCCTGGGTTTTTCCTACCAGGCCATGCACCAACTCGCGGGTCAGATCGCCCGCTTCCGCTACCGCACCCAAAGCCGCTTCACCATGGGCATCACCATTCGGGCCCCGTTCGGTGGGGGCGTGCGCACCCCCGAGCTGCACAGCGACTCACTCGAAGGGCAACTCACCAATATCGCCGGGCTCAAGATCGTGACTCCAGCCACCGCCGCCGACGCCAAGGGCCTGTTGACCGAGGCCATTCGCGATCCCGATCCGGTGGTGTTTTTGGAACCGCTGCGCGGCTACCGCGGAATCAAAGGGCCCGTTCCGACCGGCGAACATCGGGTGCCGTTCGGTCAAGCCCGTTGGGCCGCAGCCGGCGACGATGTCACCATCATTGCCTGGAGCTATCAGGTCGAGGTCGCCACTCGAGTAGCTCGGCGTTTTGCCGAACAAGGCATCTCCGTCGGGGTGCTTGATCTGCGCACGTTGGTACCGCTCGACATCTCCAGCATCGTTGCTGCGGTGGAGCGCACCGGGCGCATAGTGATCGTCGAAGAAGCCGTGCCCACGGCCGGCTTCGCCGCCGAGATCATGGCCACGATCAATGAGCACGCGTTCTACTCGCTCGAAGCGCCGCCCGTGCGAGTGTCAGGCTTCGACACCCCCTATCCGGTGGGCATGCTCGAGGACAGCTACGTGCCCGATGTTCGGCGCATAGAAGCTGCGGTGAACCAACTACTGCGAGCTGCGCCATGAGACACGAATTTCGCCTGGCCGACATCGGTGAAGGACTCGAAGAAGCCGAGATCATCAACTGGCTCGTCGAGGTCGGCGACCATGTACGCCGCGACCAGCCTTTGATCGAAGTCATGACCGACAAGTCCAACGCCGAACTACCCGCACCCCAGGCCGGCATCGTGACCGAGCTGGGTGGCAAGGTCGGCGACATGATCTCTGTCGGCGAACTGGTAGCCGTGATCACCGAAATCGAGGGCACCGCCACCACACCGGTCTCAGAATCAACTACTGCCTCTTCCGCGCTCCCACAGGCAGATCCGGTCCCGCCGGTCCACGCATCTGCCCCTGCCCCTGCCAATACAGCGCCTATCACCGGCTCGGGCAGTACGCAGCAGCGACCCAAAGCGTCACCGTCGACTCGACGCGCCGCAGCTGAGCAGGGCATCGACCTGAGCACGGTTCAAGGAACCGGCCCCGGCGGTCGCATCCTGCTCAGCGATCTGGACAATGCAGGCTCACTATCACCCGCTACCCCGACACCCGCTACCCCGACACCCGCTACCCCGGCCCCGGCTACCCCGGCGCCGGCTACCTCGGCCCCGGTGGCACCCAAGACTGCGGCGGCTCCTACATCGGGTGTCGTTGCTTTGCGCGGCATCCGACGTGCGGTCGCGAAGAACATGGCCCAGTCGTGGTCCGAGATACCGCACATCCATGCGTTCCAGCACATCGATGCCGAACCACTGCTCGCTCTTCGCGCCGGCCTTCGGACCAAGGGTGGCGACGTGTTCGACAATGTCACCCCGCTCACCTTCTTTGTTGCGGCCGTGGCTCGAGCAGTCGCCGAACAGCCCCAGGCCAACGCATCGCTGAACATGGCCGACGAGACCATTACCTATCACCAAACCGTGAACGTCGGTGTGGCGGTGGCCTCGGATCAGGGTCTCGTCGTTCCGGTGTTGCATGGCGCGGATCGCATGGACTTCTCGACTCTGGTTGTCAGCCTGGCCCAGCTCGTTCGAGGCGCACGCGAAGCAGCTCTCGATCGCAAGTACTACACCGGTGGCACGGTGACCATCACCAACTTCGGTTCTCTGGGTGGCGAACAGGCTCTGCCACTCATCCGCCCACCCGAGTCGATGATCATCGGATTCGGTTCTATCGCCAAGCGCCCGTTCGTGGCAGACGACGCCGTGGTTGCCCGTTCCACCATGAACACCGTGATCGGCGCCGATCATCGTCTACTCGACGGTGACATCACCACCGCAGTGATCAATAGGATCGGATCGCTTCTCGTCGATCCGCTCCAGCTCGTGCTGTAGCTGCCATGGTCGTTGGAGCTATCAGCAGTCGCACCGAGTTGGCCATCATCGGCGCCGGCCCCGGCGGCTACGTTGCTGCCCTGCGCGCCGCCGACGCCGGCATCGATGTCACGCTGATCGACCGAGCCGAACTGGGTGGCACCTGCCTGAACGTCGGCTGTATCCCCTCCAAGGCACTCATCGAGCTGGCTCAGGTACGCCACGGTGCCCTGAGCGCTTCCGCCCGCGGCCTGACGGCGCAGGTCAGCGTTGACGCGGAAACCATCGCCGGACACCTGCAAGCGGTGAGCCGTCAGCTGCGCCGTGGGGTGGGCTCATTGCTGCAGGATGCAGGCGTGACCGTGATCAAGGGCGACGCCAACTTCGCCCGCTATGACCGCCTCAGTATCGCCGCCGATGACAGCGTGCAGCACCTCGAGTTCGACAACGCCATCATCGCTACCGGTTCACGACCGATCAGCCTCCCGGCGTTCGCCCTCGATAACCGCATTGTCACATCGACGGGCGCACTCTCGCTGACCAGCGTGCCCCAACATATGGCCGTCATCGGCGGTGGGTACATCGGCGTGGAACTCGGCACTGCCTGGGCCAAGCTGGGTAGCCAGGTCACCATCGTCGAGCAGGGTCCCCACGTGTTGCCCAATGTGCCCGCCGAGCTTCGCCAGCCGGTCGAACGCCGACTCGAACAACTCGGCGTCACAGTGCTCCCCCACACCACCGCCGAGCGGCCGACCGAACAGGGCGTGCAGCTGGCAGGCGGCGAGCATGCCATGGCGGACATCATCGTGATTGCCGTTGGCCGCCGACCCAACAGCGACCAGACCTCTATCGACAGCCTGAACCTGGACCTGAACGAGCAGCGACAGATCATCGTCGATGCGCAGATGCGTGCCAAACCCGGCATCTACGCCATTGGTGATCTCACGCCGGGACCGGCGTTGGCCCACAAGGCCTCGGCCGAGGCCGAAGTCGCCGTGCATGCAATTACCGGCCGGGCCGACAGCTTCGCGCCGGCGGCCATCCCCGAAGTCATCTTCAGCGACCCCGAGATCATGAGCGTGGGCGCACCGATCGGCAGCGGTGCAACGTACCGGTTCCCGCACGCCGCATCGGCACGGGCCCGAACGATCGGCGAGTCGAGCGGCGCTACCTATCTGGTGGCCGACGAAGCCGGTACCGTGATCGGCGTGCATGCCACTGGTCCCCATGCGTCGGAGCTCGCCGGTGAAGCCACGCTGGCCATCGAGATGGCCGCCACGATCGAAGACATTGCCAGCACCATCCATGCCCATCCCACCATGTCGGAGTCACTGGCCGAAGCTGCCTGGTTGGCGTTCGGGCATCCATTGCACATCCGTCGATGAGCCCCGCTGCAGACCGTTCCCGCCAGCAGAGCGAACCCGATCAGCCGGCATGGGCCGAGGCGCACGCGGCCGCGAACGACGCCGGACACGACGGGTACGTCGATAGCCAGTCCGGGCTGTTTGTCATGACGGCAGGATTTCACGAACGTCGAGGCAACTGCTGCGCCAGTCAGTGCCGACATTGTCCCTACTGACAATCCTGGTTCATCGCGCGCCCTAGGCTGAGTGCATGCCACGGACACAGACCAACGGCGTCGACATCGAATACGAGGTGTCCGGTACCGGCGACCCGTTACTGCTCGTCATGGGGCTCGGAGGCCAACTGACCGACTGGCCAACGCCGTTCGTGCAGAAACTCTCCGAGCATTTCACCGTGGTGCGTTTCGACAATCGTGACAGCGGACTCAGCACCGTTGTCGACGCGCCAGCACCGAGCCGCTGGGAGCTCATCAAGGGCAACCTCTGGCCGTCACGAGTCACACCGCCCTACACGCTTCTCGACATGGCCAACGACGCACGCGGGCTCCTCGACTCGCTTGGTATTCAGCGCGCCCATGTCGTGGGCATGTCGATGGGCGGCATGATCAGCCAGCTCATGGCGTGTCATCACCCATCAACCACCCGCAGCTTGTGTTCCATCATGTCGAACACCGGCGATCGGCGGGCAGGGCGACCAACCGCATCGGTCCTGGCCGCACTGGCCCGGCGCGGGCAACCCTCTCGGGCCGACGCTCTCGGCGTGACGCTCGATCTGTTCCGCCGAATCGGTGGTGCCGACTGGGATCAGAACGCCCAGCGACAACGAAGCACGGTGAGCCTGGCCCGGGCGTACAACCCGGACGGTGTACTACGCCAATCACAGGCAATATCGGCCAGTCCCGACCGCACCGGCGCTCTCGGCCAGCTGACCATGCCGACGCTGGTGGTGCACGGCCTCGATGACACGCTCGTTCGCCCGTCGGGTGGCATCGCCACGGCCAACGCCGTACCCGGTTCTCGACTGCTCATGTATCCACGGATGGGTCATGACATCCCTGCCACTCGCCACGACGAACTGGTTGCCGCAATTCGAGCCAATACCGCCCGCAGCAACCCGTGATCTAACAACCACCGCCCGGAGGCCGATCGTCGGGGATGTTGGTGTCGACAACCTCGAGATGGACGTGGGGCCACGACGGTTCGGCAGTGAAATCGTCGACCTGCGACTCGAACGGCAGTTGGTTGGCGCCGCCGGCGGCCACGATGGTTTCGCCAGCAAATACCCGATCGCCAACAGCAGGGATGGCGCCGCTGACGTGGAAGAGGCGAACCTGCCATCCGGGCAGCCCGTCGGGTTCGATGTAGACTAATGAGTCCTGATGCTCGCAATACAACACGTACTGGCGGGCTGCCACGACCGTGCCGGTGACCGGGGCCCGCAATGGCTCGCCGGGCGGAACCACGATGTCTGCCGCAGACTGCGACGGGGTTCCTCGTCCCCGCGAGCTGAGCACCATCGCCGGTAGGCCGGATGCGCTGGTAGTGATGTTCTGTGCTCCCGGATGGCTGGCCTGGTGGAAGCCGATCAGCTCTACGACGGCGGCAGGAACACGAACTGTTGCCGCTCCGGCTTGCCCCAAGACCACGTAGTCGGCTCGCTCAACCACATGTGAGCCCGGCGGTCCACCCTCGCCCGAGGACTCCGGTGTTGGTTCGACGGTCGGTTCTGATACTGCCGTGGGTTCTGGGATCGCCGTGGGTTCTGGGATCGCCGTGGGCTCGGCTGTCGGTTCGGGAATGGGCGTCGGTGCCGGTGCCGGGGTCGACGTCGGCTCGGCTGTTGGCTGGGGAAGGGCAGTTGGCAGTGGCGCGGTGGCGGCTGGTGACTCCGCTGCCGGGGGTGGAACCGGCGTCGCCGTGGCTTCTGGCGTCGATGTCGGCACCGGGGTGGGCGGCACGGTCGTGGAAGTGGGCACGGTGAGCGCGGTAGGCGGACTCATCGGTGCCGTGGTCGCAAGCGGTGTCGGTGTGCTCGTGGGCTCCTCGGAAATCACCGCCAGCGCCGTGCTGTTAGCTGTTGCTGGTGTGCAAGCTGTTGCTAGTGCGGCCAAAGCGGTCAAAGTGACCAATAGCGCGAAAAGTGGAGCAGGGGGACGCCGTTGCACAGGCAAATCGTAGTCTCCCTCACGGGGCGAGATCGGGCACCCCGCTTCATTTTGCCATTGATGCAGACAACCGCCACGCAATCCAACAGCTGCTCAACGCGAGGTCACCGTCACCGGCACCCTCACCGGCACCGACGAGCAACCGCATAACGTCAAGCGATTGCGACGCACCGACTGGCCCGCCTGCTCGATCGAACTGCCGCGTTCAACAAGTGCACCGAACACCTCTTGGCAGACTCTCCACATCGTCGGACTTGCCCAGGAAGACATGGTCCAACGCGTCGTCGCCCGACGTGAGCGAAGCGACACGGTCCCTGTTCGACATGGTCCGATCCTATGATCAGTTTGTGCTCGATCTCGAACTTGTCCGATCCCATTTCCCCGCCTTCGACAACGGGAAAGAACCCCGGTTCTTCGAAAACGCCGGCGGCTCGTTCGCCTGTCGGGAGACTAGCGATGCGCTCCAGCGGTTCTATACCGACACCAAGGTCCAGCCATATGCCGCCTACCCAGCATCAGCACGGGCTGGAGAACTCATGGATGCATCACACAACCGATGGGCTCAGGCGCTCGGTGTCGCCGTCAGCGAGGTCATGTTTGGTCCCTCGACTTCAATGAACACCTACGTGCTGGCGCAGGCCTTCGGCCAGCGGCTTGGGTCCGGCGACGAGGTGATCGTTACCAATCAGGATCACGAAGCCAACACCGGCGCTACCCGACGCATGGCAGAGCGCTGCGGTGCGACGGTGCGAGAATGGTCGGTCGATTCGGTCACCGGCGAGCTGCATATCGCAAATCTCGAAGCGCTGCTGTCGGGGAAGACTCGACTGGTGGTGTTTCCCCACTGCTCGAACATCGTGGGAGCCGAAAACGACGTTGCTGCAATCTGCGGACTGGCACGCAGTGCTGGCGCTCACACCATCGTCGACGGTGTGTCCTATGCCCCGCACGGCTTCGTCGATGTCGGCGCCCTGGGTGCTGATGCCTACCTGTTCAGCATGTACAAGACCTACAGCGTGCACCAAGGCCTGATGGTATTGCGCAATGAACTCGCCGAGTGGCTCCCCAACCAGAGCCACCACTTCAACGCGGATCGAGTGCGCTTGCGCATGATTCCCGCCGGGCCCGACCATGCCCAGGTTGCCGCTGCGGGCGCCGTGCTCGACTATGTTGAAGCCACGACACCCGGGTTCGTTGGCGACGTCCGGGGCGCCTGTGAAGCAGCAAAGACCGCATGGCAAGCCCATGAAGCGTCATTACTCCAGCCGGTGATGCGGTGGCTCGACGATCGCTCCGACGTCCGTATCATCGGGCCGACCGAAGCTACTGCGGGACTGCACCGCTGCCCGACGATCGCCTTCGTGAGCGAGCGCATCTCCAGTGCTCAGATTGCCGCCGAGATGGTTGAGCTGGGTGTCATGGCCAACAACGGTAACTTCTACGCCCCGCGCCTGCTCGAGGCGACCGGAGTCGACATCAACGACGGCGTCGTCCGCTTATCGTGGGTGCACTACACATCGCTGGCCGATATCGAGTTCCTCATAGGAGCACTCGAGCAAGCCCTGGGTTGATGTCAAATCAAGCCCGGTTGTGGAGGCCTCTTGCGAAGCCTCCACAACCACTTGGCCTGACCGCGTGGTTCAGTGACCAGCGGCTACGACAATCTGCCACTCATCGTCAGCACGAGGGTGCGACGACGTGTCGACATTAAATCGGTCGTAATCGAGGTACCGGTCGTAGGCCACTGATCGAAGCAGGTAGTTGCCGTTGGCCTGCTCGGTGATTTCCCACTCTGTTCCGGTGAACGAACGCCGACCCAAGTCCACGTTGTAGTTGCTGCGTCGGCTGTCAGCGTCGAGGTACAGGTGCAGCTTGGCGTTCTCCAAGCGCCAGGTGCCGTCACTGGTTGCTTCGAGAATCCATGTGTCGTCGAGACGGGCAGTGCGTGACGTATCGACATTGGTGCGCCACCAGCCCCAGTCACCGTCGAGGAAGCGACCGCTCACGGAACTGATGATGTTCACTCGAGCACCATCAACGAGCACTGGCGGCTCGACCACAGGCGGCAACAGGACCGCATCGATCACATGCACGATGCCATTCGCAGCCTGGATGTCAGCAATCTCGACCTTTGAGTCATTGATGAACACGCCGCCATTGCGCAAGGTGACCGTGACGCTGTCGCCCTGCAGAGTGAGCGCAGTTCCGGTGGAGATCAACGTAGACGCTTCCTGAGAGCCAGCCGAAACGTGATACAGCAGAATCTCCGACAATGCAGCTGGATCAGCCAACAACGCATCAATCGTGTCTTGACCCAGAGCAGCAAACGCAGCATTGGTAGGCGCAAACACCGTCAAATCCGCATCAGGATCCGCAACCGCATCCACCAAACCAGCAGCACTCAACGCGGCCACCAACGTCGAGAAGTTGTCAGGATCAGCGACCGCAATCTCCGCGATCGTAGGCAACGGTGGCGGAGGCGGCAACAGGACCGCATCAATCACATGCACGATGCCATTCGCAGCCTGGATGTCAGCAATCTCGACCTTTGAGTCATTGATGAACACGCCGCCATTGCGCAAGGTGACCGTGACGCTGTCGCCCTGCAGAGTGAGCGCAGTTCCGGTGGAGATCAACGTAGACGCTTCCTGAGAGCCAGCCGAAACGTGATACAGCAGAATCTCCGACAATGCAGCTGGATCAGCCAACAACGCATCAATCGTGTCTTGACCCAGAGCAGCAAACGCAGCATTGGTAGGCGCAAACACCGTCAAATCCGCATCAGGATCCGCAACCGCATCCACCAAACCAGCAGCACTCAACGCGGCCACCAACGTCGAGAAGTTGTCAGGATCAGCGACCGCAATCTCCGCGATCGTAGGCAACGACTGGTCTGTGGCACCTTCTTGAGCCGCAGCTAAGCCCGAGGGCGCACCCGTGATGGCGAGTAGCGCAACGAGAAGGGCAGAAAACACCTTCATTGCGGTCTTGTAGCGAGCAGTGGACATCGGGAAACCCCCAGAATCGACATTCATTGCTGGGCTTTACGACCAACATGGTCGGTCTGGATGCACCCCAGGTGTTATTTCTCCCTGGGACCAGCGGTGAAGCGAGTGCCGTCGGGATCCACTGCCCAGTCCGGGCTGGCGTCCCAGCCGTCCTCGTACACCGACTGTCCAATGGGCTTGCGCCTCACCGGGCCGTGGCGGCCAGCGGGTACGCCAAGCGTGATGGTGGCGGCAATGAACGCTTTGTCGGGAATTGCGAGTAGTGAACGGATTTCGGTTTCGCGGTTCTGATGGAACATGGTCAAGGCTCCGCCCAGCCCGACCGCTCGTGCGCCGAGCAGCAGGTTCTGGACGGCAGGGTAGATCGACGCGCCTTCGGTTGGCGTTGGCTCGCGGTAGCGCACCATGCACGGAAACACGATGACTGGTGCGCTGGCAAAGGTCGCCACGTAGTGGTCCATCGATGCCAGCATTCGCGCCGTTCGAGATGTAGGCGACGCGTCGCCGAACTCGTTCTTGGATTTCTTGGCTTGCCACACCTCGTTGGCGCCCTCACCCAGAAGCTTGCGCACCTGGCGGGCGTTGTCGCCGTTGCGCAGCACGACGAAGCGGAATGGCTGACGATTCGACCCCGACGGCGCCCGGGTCGCAATGTGCATCATCATCGCGAGTTGGTCGTTGGTGACCGGCGTATCGAGATAGCGCCGAATCGTGCGCGTCGTCGTGAGGCCCTCGATGAACGACAGCTCGCTCACGAGGCGCCGCCAGGATGTTCGGAGATGAACAAGATGGGCACGCCCAGGCCCACGTCTCGGCGTAGCGTGCTCACGAAGCGCCCGGGTTGCACCGCTGGCTTGATGGGGCTGGCTGCTTCACCCAACAGGGTCACTGTGGCTTCGAGATCGCGCACGGTGAGCGCCAGGCCCCACCACTGGGCTGGGCCGTCGCCCGCGGGTTCGTCGGGTCCAACGACCTCGCAGATCACATCGCCCAGCCAGAAAAAGGTCTGGCGACGATCGCCGCCCTCCAGTTCGATCCTGCGCACCCGGCGGGCGTCGATCCCCTGGGCTTCGAACGCTTCTGTTGTGCGGTCGCTGTCGGGAGTCATGACCACGACATGGTCGATGGCCACGACGCCGTTGGGGTGATCGGTGTCGATGATGTCGCCGGGCGTGGGCACCCATGACCCCAGATCCAAGCCGTCGAGTTCACCAATCCCGGCAATGGACGCGCCGACGATCCCCTGTCGATGGCCGTCGCCGCGGTTCTCGCTGGCGGCCGTGGTCACGACCGTGGTCGATCCAATGGTGACCACATCTTCACCCGCGAAGCCGGCTGCGGTCCATGCTTCTATGGGGTCATCGACGATGAGCGCCTGTAGCTGGGAAGCATTCATGCTGTCTCCTAGTTGAAATCCTGGTTGGTCGATTGCTCGCGATCGAGAGGTCTGAGCCAAGCCACCCAGAAGGCCCATACCAAGATCACCACGGAGAGCGCGCCGATGAGCCCGCCCCAGAACCAGTACGGTAGGAAGAGCTCGTCGGCGATGTTCTGGGTGTCCGAGTCGAGTGTTCGGCCATCGCGTTCGAATCCCTTGATGAACAGATAATCGCGGCTCGACCACGACGCCAGCGCGAGTTGCACGGCCAGAAGCTGACTGAGTGCGATTCTGAAGATGGGTGGCGCGAATCTGGCCGCCAGGCCGAGCACGATTCCACCGCCCAGGATCGAGAAGAATCCGAACGGGTTCCGTATCCAGATGAGCGCCGACACGACCATCGAGAGAGCCAACGCACCGAGAACGTAGGGAGCGGTGCGGGCTCGGCTCCCGGCGATCATCACCAGCGCGCCGAGCAAGGCCGGGCCGACGAGCCCTCCAGCCGACACGATTACCTGCGTCAGACCTTCGGCACCAGCGATCGAGGCCTGGCCCCCGAGTGAACGGTAGATCTCGAGTTCGCGGAAGCTGTTGCCGGTGAGAATGCCGGCGATTCCGTGACCCATTTCGTGCGCCCAGGTGGCGAAGAGCCGGAACGGGTAGATCACGTTGCCGCCCCATGACACCATTCCCAAGCCAATGCTGGCCGCTACGGCGACGCCGAATACAGTCAGCAGCTGCTGACGCGACAGGGTGGTGTCAGCGGGCGGATCCGACGGCGTGAGCGAGAAACTCGGCGTGGTCATGGGCTGGCCGGTTCAGCCTTGTGCCCGTCGACAAAGACGAGCTCATCGCTCGCCACCACCTGGCGGTAGTAGCAACTCGAACGAGTGATCCCATCGGCGCCGACCGTGTGACACACGCCCGGGTTCACCGGCCTGACAAGGTACAGCAACGAATTCTGCTCGCAGTTGACACGCACCTCGTGGAGTTCGAGCACGTCGCCCGACGTGGCGCCCTTGCGCCATAGTTCGTTGCGGCTAGTCGACCAGAGAACAGCAATGCGCTCATCGAGTGAGGTGCGCAGAGCCAACTCGTTGGCATAACCCACGAACAGAACATCGCAGGTGTCCACGTGCTGTAGCACCACCGGCACTACCGCTCTGTCGGTGGAAGCAACCTTGGCAATCTTGGCGAAGTCCAGGGCAAGGTCGAGGTTCTCTTCGATGGCAGCGCTCACAGTGCAAGGATAGGCGCTGGGGGCTCAGGTGCTATCGGGTGCTGTCAACCAGATCGACGCGGGTTCCGACAGGAACTTCGGCAGCGAGCGTGGAGATCACGTCGTTCGGAAGTCGGATACAGCCATTCGATGCGTACTGACCCAACAGGTCGGGCCGGTTGGTGCCATGCAACGCCACTTTGGGAAGCCCGCCAGCCGAACCGAACGTGTTGATTGCGTCGCTGAACACGCCCAGGCTGAGCAGCCACGGACCGTAGGCACCGCTTGGCCCGGGCATGATCTCGTCGACATACGTCGACGCGAGTGGGGTCTCTCGACCAACATCGCCGGTCACGACCGCCACTTGGTCGACGATGACCTCGTCGCCGTCCCATACCTTGACGCTGTTGGTGCCGACGTCGACTTGCACATAGAAATTCGACGACGACCAGGTGAATTCGCCGACGTCGACCCAACCTTCCATGATCGGGCGGGTGGGGATCTGGACTTTGGCCCACTCGTCGCCGGGTTCGCCTTCGAGGACCATGACGGCAAGATCGTTGCCGAAGAACGTCGGGTTGATGAACCAGTCGTAGGTCTCGTCGATGGTGCCGTTGAGATATTCGTAGGTGACCGGGATCACGGCGCCTTCCGGCCCGTCGTAGACAACCGGGCGCCGCACACTCGGCTTGGCGGTCAGCACCTGAACTTCGCCCGCCGCCGTGGGCCGGCCCGTCGGTCCGAACTCTGGCACGACCTCTACTTCAGGAATCGAAATAGGCGTGGGACCCGGAATCGCCGTTGGTGCCGCTACCGGAGCAGTCGTCGGAACTGCGGTGGGCGCAGGCGCATCTGCCACCTCGACCGACTTTTCGTTGGTTGCCAATTCGGTGCTCGACGTTGCACTGGATCCGCTGCAGGCGCTGGCGATCAGGGCGAACAACAGCAGACACCACGCCACCACACCGGCGCGCCGAGATTTGTTTCGATCGATTTCTGGCGACACCACAACGACCATCGTACGCCATTTTCGGCCGAGATCCATCGCGACCCGCGCTGCTTCAGGTAGCTTTGAGAACCGTCATGGCTACACGTATCGATATCGAGGTCACCAGCGATCGCGGCGACGGCACGTTCACGTGGCGTGCCGCAGGCGCGAAGCAACCAAAAGGTGTGTTCGACGCACCCCTGTTGCCCGCAGGCTGCGCCGTTGGCGACGTGCTGCGAGCCGACGCCGAGTTCACGGTAGATGGACCCGAGCTGATCTCGATCACTGCCCCCAAGGGCGCCAAGCCCGACCTGGTCGAACGACTCGAAGTCATCGGCACGCAGCAGACAACCGAAGCTGTCACCACCCAGCTGGCGAAAAAGGGTGGCCGTGGCGGCCGCTCGGGTGGTCGAGACAATCGACGTGGCGGTCGCGACGGTGGCGGCCGCGATGGCGGCGACCGAGGACCTCGAGGCGACAACAAACGACGGGGCGCAGGCGGCGGTCGCGGCCCGAATCGTCGCAGTGGTCTCAAGGTCAAACGGACCCACCGTGAAGCCTGGATCGCCAGTCTGCCCGAAGGCCGACGTCCCGTCGCCGAGCAGCTCGTACACGAAGGTCGCGACGGTGTGTCCGGCGCACTGGCGCGCCAAAACAAATCTGCAGTCGCTGCCGGCCGTGACCCGATCGACGTCGGGCCGATCATGAAGATCGCCGACGATCTCCTACCTGCTCTGGCCGTGGTCGAGTGGCAGGACACCGCCGACGCCGCCATGGCCGAAGTCGACACCGCCGACGTTCGCGAACTGCGCAAGGTCGTGATTGCCGGCGACGCCTTCTCATCGCACCCCGGCGTGACCGATACCCAAGCCGCACTGCGCTCCAAGCTCTCGGCGCGTATCGACAAAGACCAGGGGACCTGGTCGCGTGAACTTCGTGAGGCACTGGCCGAAGGCCGGGTAGTCCGTGCGTTGCGCAACAGTGGGCGTCCGGTCAAGGCCGGAGTACCACTGCCGCTGGATCTGGTCGAGCAGCTCACCACCGCTGCCACCGAAGCCCTTGGTCCCGAAGAAGAGCCCCATCGCTGGACCATGGTCCTCGAAGCGCTCGCTGGCTCGCCGATTCGGCGCCTCATCACTCCCGAGGCCAAGCCCGAAGACGCAGAAACCGACGACGAGCTACTCGACACCGTCGACCGCCTGGCCCATCGCCTGCCCGGCATCGCCGCGCTGTTCGACATCGAAGTCAAGCCCCGCAAGCGATCCAAGAGCCGCCAGCGTTCCTGAGCGCCACGGCCGGCTAGAGGTCGGCGCTGACTCGCATCTTGCGGGTCTTCATACCCACGCGCTCGAAGAAGTTCTTGGCCGCTCGGTTTCCGGGTAGCACTTGAGATTCGATGGCTTGGCACGAGTGCGAAACCGCCCACCGGCGGATTTGCGCCAGAATCTCGGATCCGACGCCTATGGCCTGGGCCCGAGGGTGCACCACGAGTTCCTGGATCATGCAGAGCTGACCATCAACGGTGGGGCTGAGAAAGGCCAGCCCGTAGCCGACAACCGTGCCGTCGATGCACCCGACCACCAAGTGCTGTTGGGGGTCGCTCAACGCCGTGGTGTGGCGCTCGAGCGCGCTGGTGGTATCGGCATCATGATCGAGATGCCAGCGCCCGCCGCGTTCGTCGCGAACGGTTGCGGTCGCCTGTTTGGCAATGGTCGCCGTGGTGGCGCTCTCGGCGGGCTCGGCTGGACGCGCCGAGACGAGATCAGTCATCTGACTCGAGCAATGCCGCAGCGGGTCGTAACACCGTGACCCGCTGCTTGCCAGACGATTCTTCGGCCATGATCCAGCGGGCCTGGTCAGGGGTGGCGCTTCGCAGCAAAGCAGCGATCTGCTTCGCCGACATGTCCCCGTATCCAGGCACTGCTTCGACAACCGGCTCGGGTTCGACCGGGCGTGTGCGTGGTTTGGGTGGTGCAGGCGTGGTTTCGCCGCGGTTCATGTTCTTCAACGCTGCTCGGCCCAGCGACCGGGCAAAGGCGATCTGTTGTCTACCTGCGGCTGCCAAATCATCGCGGACTTCGTTGCGTCGCAGCACGTAACCGAGCGGAGCAAACACGCCTGCGTCGAGCAGGCGATCGAGGGCGGACTTCTTCGCGGCCGGCGGGTTCACAACTTCAGTAGTGACGGGCAGTCGGAAACGCCGGACGGGCACGTAGCAGTGGAGCGCTTGCCGAATTGGCGAGCCGAGACGATCAGGAAGCAGCCTTCGCAGGTCCATTCGTCTTCGCGTTTGGGTGCAACCTTGTCGCCCTCGGTGGCGGTGATCGGTGGTGCAACCACCTGATCTTCGTCATCGTCTTCGTCGTCGTCGAGATCGTCGCCCGAAGCCAGGCGGTCTTTCAGGATGACGTCGAGGTCTTCTTCGACATCGTCGGGATCGGGTTCCTCGTCATCGTCGTCGTCGGATTTGGCCGCTTTGCGTTTGGCTGCGGCGTCTTCGTCTTCTTCATCTTCTTCGTCGTCGACGTCACCGTCGAAGTCACCATCTGCGGCGAAATCGTCGTCTTCGTCTTCGTCGTCGTCGAAGTCCCCGTCGAGTTCTTCGTCATCGAGTTCTTCGTCGTCGACGTCTTCGGTCTCGACTTCTTCTTCGTCGTCAGCCACAGCGGGTATCCATTCGAAATCTGTGTATCGCGGGACTATAGACAGCGCGGAGCCCAAGTGGGTGCACTGTTTGAAGGTTGATTGTCACGCCCCGGAAATCAGGCAGTGGTGCCGGACCGTTTCGCTTCGGCCCGCCGCTCTGCATCGAGGCGCTCTAAAGGCTGTTCTTCGGAGTAGTCGACGAATTTCATCATCTCGGCGATCGCATGGTGGCCGGCTTCTTCGCCGATCAGTCGATGCATGTCCTGGGACACGACCCGATATGCCGGATGGCCTTGGGGCGACGAGCGGAGCTCGAGCATGTGCATTGCCTGACGGGCGTTCATGTCGATCACGAACCGCAGTTTGTACGCCAGGGCAACGGCGTAGGGAGCCTCGGTCGGAAACGGATCGACCAGCGTGTCAAAGAGCTCAGCCGAACGCTCCATGGCGTCCTGGAACTCGCCGGCCACGCCTGCCAACTCGACGGCCTCGGGTTGTTCGTAGCCGTGATCGGGGCGCAACGTCTGCCAATCGATGGTCATCATGCGATGGCGCTGGAGGTCTCGGAAGGCGCCGTAGTCGGCAAGTACGTCGAATCGGTAGAACGGGCGCTCGAGGGCCCGCCCGGGTCGCTGACGACGGTTGGTGCGGTCGCCACAGTAGGCCCGCAAAATGGCCACTCGTTCCTCGACCGTCATGGCGTGCACCCGACGCATGACCTGATCCTCGGGCAACAACGTGTGCGGGTACAGAGCCGCTGCCACCACCTTGGCTTCGCCTTCGGGATCGAAGTCGAGCAAGCGCACGCTCGGGGCTGGATCGGCCTCGGTGTCGCCGAAGATCGACGAAGCCATTTCGGCGAGTGCGTTGTGGTTGCTCTCGAGGTAGTTGCTGGTCGCAATGCCGCGATCTTCGAGATCGACGCGCCGCAGAAAGGACGGTATGACTTTGCGCAGCTCGGTCAGCATCATGTCGGAATAGGTGCGAGCTTCGGGCAATGGATGTGCTCGCATGCGCAGCAGCAGCGCCTCGTAGGCCTGGCCTGTGCCGTAGATACCGAGGTTCGAGATCGAGGCCGCTGGCAACATGCCACGAATCGAGTCGAGTGCCTTGGCCTTGACCGCTTGGCGGTAGATGAAGTCGGAGTCGGCTTCGTTCTTGGGTGTCTGGGTGCGGAAGAACTCGACCAGGCCGGGGATGAGGGCCGAGTAGCTCGAGAACATGCGATCCATCTCGGCGACATAACGAGTACCGAGTTCGGACTTGAGCACCGATGGCGGGCGGTAGTAGCGATAGCGACCACCCAGCCGCCCGTCGTACGCGATGTAACGAGTGCTCTGCTCGAGATAGGACATCAGCCGGCCCCACTCGAGCACCTTGGTGAGCAGGTTCGAGGCTTGCTCACAGGCCAGGTGGACTCCACCGAGTTGTGCGACCGAGTCGTCGCCGTACTCAAAGAAGATTCGGGTGTAGAGCTCTTCGGCCCGTTCCAGTCCCACCGTTGCATCGATGGTGACGTCGCCTTCGATGTCGAGATCGCCGACGAATTCGTCGAGGAACAAACGTCGCAGGGACTTGGCCGAGCGCGAGTATCGAGCGAACAATGCGCCTTTGACGACCTCGGGCAGGTTGACCAGCGCAAAGACGGGCAGGTCCAGGTTCGTGAAGTATCGACGAAGAATGTCGGCTTCGGCGTCGTCGAATTCTTCGGCGATGTAGGCGCTCACAGACTGCAAACCTTAGGCGGGATGACGGGTCAAGTCGGACATGTTGGCCGGTGAATTTGTTTCGTCATGACACCGCAACCAGGATCGCTGCCGGAATCACATGGAAGCGCACCTGGGCACTGCGCCCGACGGGCTGGCCGTCGATACGAACCAGACGGGGTCGGTCGAGTTCGATCACACCACTTGATCGCCCACGGATCGTGATACCGGGATGCGGAACATGGGTGCCGGTGACCATCCGTTTCCAGGCTTTGAGGCGGTCGCTCAACCCGAGATCCATTCGCACGACATCGATCTTGCCGTCTCCCGGATGCGACCGAGGAGCGATGTTGCGCGAACCCAGGAATGCTGCATTCATGAGAGCAAAGCCCAGTCGATCGCGACGCAGGTCGCCGGGCACGACGTGGGCCATTGCTACATGCGTTGTGCCGTCGCCGAGCTCGACGCTGAGGGCGTCGACCGGCACGATGTACTTTGGCGTCGTGCGGTCGTAGGGGGTGCGAACACCCAGTGTTCTCGCCATGTCGCCGCCCGCAATGCCGATCGTGGCCGGCGAGGCTGTTGCGGCTGCACCCTGCGCGATCATCGACGCAGCTTCGGCATCGGTAGCAGCGACCGGGGCTTTATCGGGCAGCAGTCCAGACCACCCCCAGTCTTCACCCTTGGCGATCGGCACGGGCCTACTCTTCTTCGTCGGAGACTGCCACCAGGTCTCGAGCGCCGCGCACGACACCCCGGTCGATGGCATGCACTGCGTCGCGCGCCGCTTCGTGGAGTTCACCATCGGCCACCGATGCCACCTGGCGACAGATGTCGACCACCATGCGCATCGACCGCACGAAGTCGCCGCCCGTCATCTCCGGGTCGAGCACTACGTCGAGCGGCTCGCCGTGGGCCCAGCCGAAGACTGCCTCGGTCAATCCAGGATCTGGCTCCCGGGTCAGAAACTGGTCGAGGCGCAGCTTCTCGACGTTGCGAAGACCATGTGCGATCTGCTGCAGTCGAATGGCCGTCTTGCGCACTCGATCTGATGGCCATCGAAACGACGTTGCGCCCCCGCCTCGGGTCTCGTACACCAGCGACGACAGCACTGCCGCCAGTTCCGGGCCGTCGAGATTCTGGAACGTGCCCTGGTCCAGGGCCTCGGCCAGCACCGCTTCGGCTTCACCATGCACGTTGGTGAGGATGTCGCCTTTGCGATTCAGGAACCAATCTGTGGCGAATCCCTGGTCGTGCAAGATGTCGGCCACGGCGTCGAATTCGGCCACCAGTGCGCCCTGGCGGCGATCAGACCTGGCCTGTTGTTTGGCCAACTTTCGCTCGAGCCGTTCCGCCTCTCGCAGCGCCGCCAGGTGACGCTCGAGTTGATCACAGCTGCCGACGCCGTCGAGATGGTCGACCTTCCAGTTCGACGTGAGTTGTTCTCGCGCCCAATCGGATGCCTCTGGGCTGCTGGGCGACAGTCCGGCAGGCAGTTGCTCGTGTCCCAGCACCGACACGGGCGACGGAAGATCGCCGCCTCGATAACTGGCAGTGCGTCCGTGCGAATCGATGACACGGACCACCACACCGCCACCCCGGTGCGCCACCGATGCCACGATTGCGCCGGCACCATGGGCGATCACTGCACCCGGCCGCAGCTGGCCCAGTTCGTCGTCGTCGGCTCGAGCACTTTTTTCCTGCTCGTCGATCCAAGCGAGGACATCGCCATGATCGCACTGGACATCGGCACGAGCCTGGGCAATTTCGTCGACGAGCCTGAGCTGTCCGGCTTCGGCAGTGACCACGCTCTTGTCACGCTGGAACTGGGCGAACGACTGGGTCACGAACCGCCGGGCGGTCTCCTGGTCGGCATGTCGTATCAGGTTGGCCACCATGTTGTAGTTCGGGGCAAACGCGGAACGCAGTGGAAAGTCGGTGCTGGCGGCCAGTTCGGCGACATCGTCGACCTTGACGCGTTGGGACCAGCAACTCACCACGGTGCCTTCGTCGTCGAGGCCTCGACGTCCGGCTCGACCAGCGAGCTGGGTGAATTCGAGTGGCGTCAGCAGTTCATGGGTTTCGCCGTTGAACTTGACCAGTCGCTCCAGCACTACGGTCCGCGCCGGCAGATTCACCCCCAGGGCCAATGTCTCGGTGGCAAACACTGCACTGATCAAACCCCGTACAAAGGCCTTCTCGACCGCTTCCTTGACGGCAGGGATCAGCCCTGCATGGTGGCTGGTGATACCGGCCTCGAATGATTCTTGCCAGTCGTCGAGACCCAGGCTGTACCAGTCGTCGTCATCGATATCGCTGGTGGCATCGTGCAGAATGGCCGCTAGTTCGTCGGCTTCGTCGTCGTTGGTGTATCGCAACCCTGCTTTGCGACACTGTTGTACGGCTTCGTCGCATCCTGCACGCGAGAAGATGAACCAGATCACCGGGCCCTGCTCGTCGGCAATCAGGTCATCTACGAGCTCCGAGCGACGAGGCGGCGCCCATTTGCTGGTTGGCCGACGATTGCCGCCGCCACGACGCCCACGATCACGGCGACCACCCCCGCCCTTCTTCTTGCCGGCACTGCGCTCGGGCCTGAACTTCTCGGCCTGCACGGCCAGGCGGCGTCCTTTGAGCAGGGGCTCACGATGGATGTAGCGCGACTCCTTGTGGGTCGCCGCAAACAGATGACGCAGCGGCACCGGCCGAACACGCTCTTCGACCAACCGGGTCGGTCCACGAACGGCGGTCAGCCAGTCAACGAACTCGCCGACGTTCGACACCGTGGCGGAAAGGCCCACCGTGCGAACGTCGCGGGGCAGGTTGAGCAGGACTTCTTCCCATACCGGGCCGCGCTGCTTGTCCTGCAGATAGTGGACTTCGTCGAGAACGACACAACCCAGGTCTCGCACACGGCCCGACCCCTCGTAGAGCATGTTGCGCAGCACTTCGGTGGTCATGACCACGACCGGCGCACTCCCCCGGATCGTCACGTCCCCCGTGAGCAAGCCCACATTCTCGATGCCGTACCGAGCTCCGAAGTCACGAAATTTCTGGTTTGCGAGCGCCTTGATCGGCGAGGTGTAGAACATGCGCTGGCCCGCTTCGAGCATGCGTTCGATGGCATGCTCGGCAATGACCGTCTTGCCAGCCCCGGTGGGAGCCGAGACCAGGACACTCTCGCCTGCGTCGAAGGCATCGATTGCTTCTTGTTGAAAACGGTCGAGCGGAAAGGCCCGACCCTGATGATCACTCAACGATCAGACCGTTTGCTTGGCTTGTTGCTTGGCTTGTTTGCGAGCCCTCCACCAGCCGAAGCCGATTGAGATCTCATAGAACAGGTACATGGGCACCGACAGCACCATCAGGGTGTAGGGATCGCCACTCGGGGTGAGCACGGCTACCAGGGCAACAATGCCGACCAACGCGAACCGTCGCCCCGATCGCAACATCTTGTTGTCGACCAAACCAATGAGCTGCAAGAAGATGAGCATGATCGGGAACTCGAAGCCGATACCGAAACCCAGCATCATCTTGACGACGAAGCCGATGTATTCCTTGGGGCTGTAGAGGTTCTCGAGGTTTGGTCCGCCCACATCTATGAGGAACTCGAGTGCCCGGGGCAAGCTCCAATACGCAAGACCGGCGCCGAAAGCAAACAGCAGAAAGGAGAGAACGACGAATGTGAGTCCGTACTTCTTCTCTTGCGGATACAAACCCGGGGCGATGAATTGCCATAGCTGCCACAAGATGATCGGCATGGCGAATGCCACGCCGGAATAGGTGGCGAGCATGAGCTTCACCGAGAACCCTTCGAGCGGGCTGCGGTTGAACAACACGCACTCGTCGAACGGACCCTGACCGCTGTTGAGCCGGCAGAGAGGTTCGAGTAGGAACTCGAGGATTTGGTCGGAGACCACAAAGGCAACGATCGCCCCGACCGCCACGGCAATCACCGAGATGATGATGCGCTTGCGCAGCTCGGTGAGGTGCTCGATCAGGCTCATATTGCCCTGCGACTCGATCGGCTCCTTGGTCGGCGCGCTCATTCTTCCTCGTCCGCAATCGGATCGACAGAGTCAGTTGCGGGTGCGTCATCCTGCACGGTCAGGTCCACGGGCCCGCCGGGGGAAACCGGTTTCACGTCGCCACCTGGCCCCACGTGACGAGCGGCGGACTTGAGCGCATCGGTATCGGTGCTGGCGGAGCCTTGGAATGGCTCGTTCACGGTCCATCTCCGTGCCGCGTCGGTCTGGGTCTTGGCTATGGCCTCGGCCTGATCGGTCGGGCCGTCGAGTGACATCGAAGACGACGTGTCTGGTTCGGTTGCGGCTTTGGCTTTGGATACGGCCGCATCTTTCGACGCTGCGTCGATCTCGGCCTGGAAGCCCGAGGCGAGTGAGCGCAGGCTGGAGAGCGTCTGCCCGAGTTGGCGGGCAACATCGGGTAAACGCTGTGGGCCCAGAAAGATCAGGGCTACAAGAAGGATGATCAGCAGCTCGGGGCCGCCGACGTTCAGCATGCGCAGATCCTAACCGCTACAGAGGCGGGCTCGGACGGCGCCCGGCTGGCCGGGTATTCGCTAGTCGTCGACCAGCTCTCCCAGAGCAATAGCCATGGCGGCGTCGTCTTGCAGCTTGTCGTGAAAGTCGAGAAGATGATCATGTGTCAGCGGGCCGACACTGAGGTCGACCAGTCGCTCGACGGGCACTGACCAGAAGGTCACTGCTGCACCCGAGGCAACCAGCAGATCGAGCGTACGACGGCTGGCGGGCTTCTCGTGGCCGAGGTTGCAGTCAGGGCACACGAATGCATAGGTGCCGTCGTGATCCTCACGGCAGATGCGGACTGCTACCGCTTCGATCGTCAATTCGGTATCACCGCAGTGATCACATGTAGCGCGTACTCGTGCCATAACTTGACAGCTCCTTCCCCCCATTGTTCGGCTTCGGGGCCACTGAGTTGAGCCTTTTGTCGACTTTCATCGATTTTGGGGCACCATAGGGTGCGTGAGCCCCCGAATTACGCCACTTTTGGCCAATCCGATCCTCTTTGCCCATCGCGGCGGAGCGGCCCATGCTCCCGAAAATACGCTCGAAGCATTCCGTACCGGCATAAAACTCGGCGCCAATGGCCTGGAGAGCGATATTTGGGTGTCGAAGGACAATCAGCCGATTCTCATCCACGACGAATCGTTCGGTTCGTTGCTGCGCCGTCACAAGGTGGCGGACACATTGGCCGCCGATCTACCGGCCGAGGTGCCGACCTTGGCTGATCTTTACGATGCCGTGGGCGTGGATTTCGACCTGTCGGTCGATATCAAGACGCCCGACGCCATCGATCCCACGGTCGACGCCGTTCGTGCTGCAAGCGAGCACACCGGCGTCGACCTGGTTTCGAGAACCTGGCTGTGTCACCCCGACCTGGAACTGGTGACATCGTGGCGCCAACGCTGGTCCGACGTGCGCTTGGTGCACAGCACACGGGTGACCAAGGTCAAGGGGGGCCCAGAGCGCCATGCCTCCGAGCTGTTCGATCGCCAGATCGACGCGGTGAATTTCCGCCAAGGAGATTGGTCCGGTGGTCTCACTACCTTGTACCACCGGTTCGGTATCTACTGCTTTGGCTGGGATGCCCACCTCGAGCGCGTCGCGTCGGAGCTGTTGCATATGGGCTGCGATGCAATATTCAGCGACCATGTCGACCGCATGCTCAACGCACGTGAACGGGTCTACGGCAACGAACTCGAAGACTGAACAGAGGACTGACTAGAGCTGTCCGAGATTGTTCAGCGGCCAGACTCGCATGAACGCGCGGCCCACAACGGTATCGATTTCGATGGGTCCAAAGACGCGGCTGTCCGATGAGCCCAGGCGATTGTCACCCATCATGAAGATGTGACCCGCGGGGACCAGGCAGGTATCCGATGACGGCGTGACCTGCGCGCAGCCAGGAATGGTGAGTCGCGGTCGCGTACTGTCGGGTTGCTGCAGGTAGGGCTCTTCGAGCCGCAATCCATCGATGTACACCTGATCGTCGACGAAGCGAATCGTTTCGCCCGGCAGCCCGACAACGCGCTTGATGAGGTCATTCTCGCCGTCGGTTCCCTGCGGCTTGGCGAACACGACGACCTGGCCTCGTTCGACCTCACCGAATTGGTAGCTCAGTCGGTTGACGACCACTCGGTCGCCTCGCTCGAGGGTGGGGACCATCGATGTCGAAGGGATGTGATAAGCCTGCACCAAGACCAGGCGAACGAACAACGCAATGACGACCGCCGAGAACAACACTGGCCCCCACTCGCGCAACAGCCGCCCGAAACTGGTCTGCTCTTGCAACGGCGCTTGGTCTGCGGCGCGGTCGTCGTCGAGATCCTGCCACGAGAGCTTGTCCCATCCCTCGGGCTCGCCAACACCCACCGATGCAAGCTGATCATCCCATGCCGAGCGGCCAACTGCACTCGGCACCAGCCCGACCGGTTCAGCCGGCTCGGCGAACTCGACACGAGCTGGGCTTGTCAGAGCCGGGCTGGCGGGAGCCGGGCTTGCAGAAGCTTGGCGTGCGATCGGGGTGCTGGCCGGGACTACGTCGGTCTCGTCGACCCAACGGATCTCGGCCAGACCATCGGCGACGATCGGAGTTGGTTCGGGGGCCCGATCAGGTCGTGGGCTCGTTCGTTGTAGCGGTGCCGGATCTGGTGACGGGTTCGCTCGTTGAACCGCTGCGGGTACGCCTGTGCCGGTGTCGGGCACGATCGGCGCGGGCGCCTTCGTGTTGGTCGATGCCGCATCGACCTGTTCGGTGGCGCGCTGCAGGATCTGGTCAATCCAGTCGGGTTCGCTGACGCCGCCAGCGCCTGAAGGCGGTTCACCGCTCGTAGTCACCCGATGAGACTATCGTGCGGTCACAGCTGCCCGAGGTCACTCGGGGGCCAAACAATCCAGAACGCCCGCCCCACAATCGTGTCGACGTGTACCGGGCCGAAAAAGCGGCTGTCTTCGGACCCGGCGCGATTGTCGCCGAATACGAAAACATGATCGGGTGGGATCTCACATTGGTTCGGAAAGGCGAATTCTCCGACACAACCGAGAATCGGACCTCCGGTGAAGGTCGACAACGGCTCACGGACATAGGGCTCCACGACACGTAAGCCGTCGATGTACACCTGGCCATCGAGCAGACGGACGGTCTCACCTGGCAGGCCGATGATGCGCTTGATCAGGTCATCCTCGCCCGCAAGTGACACCGGTCTGTCGAACACGATCACCTGACCCCGTTCGATCTCGCCGAGGTCGTAGCTCAACCGGTTGACCACGACTCGATCGCCGATCTCCAGCGTGGGGATCATACTTCCCGACGGGATTTCGTAGGACTGAAAGAGAAAGGCCCGGATGAGCAGCGCCACGACCAACGTGCCCAGCACGAGTGGTCCCCATTCGCGCAGCAGTTGTCGAACCAGCGACGGCGACTCGGACGAATCGGTGGGTTCGGAGTAAACGTTGGGTTCGTGAGCGTCGCTGGCTCCCTGGCTCATGATCGATAACGGTCCAGGATCTTCTTTGCAACTGCCGGCACCAGATCCGGAGGCAGGTCCGGGACGGCGGCAACCACTCGGGCCTGGGTTCCCAACTGCAACAGCAACCGCTCGAGCCAGATCAGGCTCGACACTGCCAGTGTGACCCGCAGCGTCGTGCCGGTCTGTGCAACTTCTTCGACCGGGAACGCTTCGGCCACCCAAGCAGCCGAAGGATCGAGTTCGAGCGTGACCCGAATATCGTCTTCGGAGGCGGCGAACGTGCCGGCGTCGGGTTGGGCTACGGGCGCGAACGTCGCATCGTCGATCTTCAATGCCATGACCCGGTCCAGTCGGAAGGTACGCACTTCGTCGGCCAATTGGCAGAACCCACGCATGTACCACTCGCCCTGCTCGCTGAAGATCCGGTGTGGTTCCACCGTGCGCAACGTGGTTTCGCCACGATGCAGGCTGTAGTAGTCGATGGTCACGCTGTGGTTGGTCTGCACTGCGGCCATGGCCTGATCAACGACCACCGGATCGGCACCGCCGAGGCTGACATCGAGTTCTTGGCCCAGAGACACCCCGAACCGGTCGGCGACCTTGTGCAGCGCCCGCTCCAGCGCGCTGTCTTGGCCAGCCGAAGATCCCAGCAAACCCAGCCCGGCCGACACCAGGCTCAGACCCTCTTCGGGAGTGAGCCGAAGCGGCGAGGTGAAATAGTCGGCCAGGGCAAAGCTGACTCGTTCGTTCTCGTCGTCGAGGTAGACCTCGATCAACATGTCGGGCGTGTACGGGTGGACACCCACGAACTGCACGACTTCGGTCAGGTCGCGCCGCAGGCGATCCATCGGGTAGTCGAACCGGTCGGAGATCTCCGATAGTGCCACCTCTCCCCTGCCACTGACCCACGGGATCACGGCCAACAGTCGGCGCATGCGGTCGGCTGCGGTGAGTCGGCTCATGGCGTGGCCATCGATTCGAGCCATTGCATCATGTCGGAACGCAACTCTGGCGGCGACATGATCTCGGCAGCTTCGAACATGGAGAGAATCAGTGATCGGAACGCAGCCACATTCGTGACATCGAGTTCGATCTCGATCGAACCGTCGTCGTGTGACTCGACCACGGTGGCAGCGGGCAGATGGTGTTGCGCCCAGCGTGCATGGCTGGCGTCGATGGCCACCCTGGCCGTGTAGGTCAGTTCCTCTTCGGTGGTGAACTGCCATGGTTGGCGGGCCTCGACCGGTGATGAGCGGGGCGCAGCAGCCGTGCCGGGTTCGTCGACTACCACCGCCCCTTCGATGCGATCCAGCCGGAACTGGCGTTCGCCGTCGCGCACCCGATCGAAGCCTTCGAGGTACCACTGGCCGCGCCGAAAGGCGAGCCGCCAGGGTTCGACGTGGCGTTGTTCGCTCTTGTAGTCGAACGTCACGGCTGCTTCACTCGTGATGGCCTGGTGGAATTGGGTCACGGCTGGCCCCATAGATATCTGTGCCAATTGCGCGGAGCCTGCTTGGTCCGAGCTTGCGCCGCCCAACTTCCACAGTGCATCGTCGCCGGTTACGCCTTCGAGCCGGATCAGGCGCAGCGCCACCGACAGCGCAATGACCTCGTCGGGTTCCAGGCCCAGGTCGTGCAGGTAGTAGTCGCCCTGGCTCACGCGATACCCGTCGACGGGTCCATCTACGGTCTCGGTGCGTTCGACGACGAGCGGGATGCCCAGACGTCGCAAGTCCTCTTTGTCTCGCTCGAAGGCCCGACGAAAGGCCACGCCGTCATCGGGATACCCCTCGACCTGACGGTGGATTTCGGCGGCGCGCAACGGACGCTCGGTATGGAGAAGTGCAGCCAACAGGCCGAGTTGACGTTCGAGTTTGTCGATGGCCATGAGTACGGCCCTACAGGCTCTCGATCAATTTCTCGACCCGCTCATCGTGGGCCTTGAAGGGGTCCTTGCAGAGCACGGTCCGCTGGGCCTGATCATTTAGCTTGAGATGGACCCAGTCGACGGTGTAGTCGCGTCGGCGTTCCTTTGCGCGGCGGATGAACTCGCCGCGGAGTCGGGCGCGGGTGGTTTGCGGTGGCGTGTCGACCGCAGCCGCGATCTGAGAATCGGTGACGATGCGTTCGACCAGACCTTTCTTCTGCAGCCGGTAGAAGAGGCCACGGTCGCGGTTGATGTCATGATACTGCAGGTCGATCAACGACACTTTTGCATCGGTCATGGGCAGATCGTTGCGCTCGCGATACTTCTCGATCAGGTGATACTTGATGACCCAATCGACCTCGGTGTCGAGCTTGAGCGGGTCGTCGGCAATGGTGGTCAGACAGTGTTCCCACATGGTGAGCGCCTGCTGCTCCATGGCATTGAGCTCGTGATGCTCGGCGAAACGCAGTGCTCGATCCAGGTACTCGGACTGGATCTGCAGAGCCGATGCCTCGCGCCCGTTGGCGAGGCGGACGGGGCGACTGCACGTGATGTCGTGGCTGATCTCTCGAATAGCTCGAATGGGATTGTCGAGAGTCATATCTCGAAGCACCACCGTGGGGTCTTCGAGCATACGCAACAACAATGAGGCAGCACCGACCTTGAGGAAGGTCGTGTACTCGCACATGTTCGAGTCGCCCACGATCACATGCAGCCGGCGGTATTTCTCGGCATCAGCATGGGGCTCGTCGCGAGTGTTGATGATGGGGCGCGACCGGGTGGTGGCGCTCGACACACCTTCCCAGATGTGTTCGGCGCGTTGGCTCACGCAGTACATGGCGCCACGGGCGGTCTGCAACACCTTGCCTGCACCGGCATAGATCTGGCGGCTCACCAGAAACGGAATGAGAACCTCGGCATAGTCGCGCAGGTCGTCTTTGCGCGATGTCATGTAGTTCTCGTGACAGCCGTAGCTGTTACCTGCGCTGTCGGTGTTGTTCTTGAACAGGTAGATGTCGCCGGCGATGCCTTCTTCGCGGAGACGTTCTTCGGCCGACGCCAGCAGCTGCTCGAGGATCCGCTCACCGGCCTTGTCGTGGGCGACCAGTTCGGTGATGTCGTCGCATTCGGGCGTGGCATATTCGGGGTGCGAGCCCACATCGAGATACAGCCGAGCGCCGTTGGCGAGGAACACGTTGCTGCTTCGGCCCCATGAAACGACTCGGCGGAACAGATAACGCGCAACTTCGTCGGGGCTGAGGCGGCGATGTCCACGCTGAGTGCAGGTGACGCCGTATTCGTTCTCGATGCCATAGATGCGTCGTTGCATATGTCAGGCGACCAGCCCTGCGAGCTCGTCGCCGATGATGCGGCGAAATGTCCGCCGACCGTTGTTGCGGTCGAGGATGGCGACTTCGAGGTCGCCTGCGACCAGGGTGCGGTCGAGTCCAGCCAGAGCAGCCTGGGCCTGTTGCAATGCGGCTTCGGTAGACAGTCGGGGCTCGAAGCCTTCTTCGATGCGCCCGGTGATGGCTTCGGCGTCGCCACCGAGCACGGCAAACCGGTCACGGTCGAACACCGTGCCGTCGTACAAGATGTGAAAGAGCTGGTCTTGGTCGGCTTGATCGGTCGTTTCGCCGATCTCGGCCACCAGGATCTCGACTTCCATCGGCTTCATCTCGTTGGTGAACGTCTGACCCAAGATCTGCGCGTATTGGTTCGCCAGACTCAGGGCATCGACGTCGTAGCGGCTGTAGTTGAAGCCCTTGAGGTCGGCATGACGGATCCCCTGGATGCGAAGTGCGTCGAATTCGTTGTAACGACCAACGCCGGCAAAGCCGATGCGGTCATAGATCTCGGAGACCTTGTGCAACGTGTTCGAAGGATTCTCGGCCACGATGATGATGCCATCTTCGTAGGTGGACGCAATGATCGACCGACCCCGAGCAATACCTTTACGGGCATAGTCGGCACGGTCTTTCATGACCTGTTCGGGCGCTACATAGAACGGAGTACTCATGATGTTCGTTCCCTTCGATCAGGTCGCGGTGTGGCGGCTGGTGAGTTCGTCGACGAGACGTTGGCTTCGCTCGCGTACTTCGTCGTCGTCGAGCTGTTGGTAGCCCTGGTCTGTCACGGTGGCCACTATCGGAAAGAGATTTCGTACGAAGTCGGGCAATCCGCTGGCCGAGTCTTCGTCGGCGGCCACGTAGAGCGCTTCGATCGCCAGATCGACTGCAGTGTCGCGATCCATCCCGGTGCGGAAACGAAGCTTCAAAACGGTGGAAGCGTGCAGGCTTCCGGATCCGGTAGCGCCGTACTCGAGTTCTTCGTAGCGGCCCCCGCTGATATCGAATTGGAACAATCGCCCGATTTCGGTGCGGCGGTCGTAGCCCGCAAACAGCGGTACGACAACCATGCCGGCGCGGGCTGCCGGCAGGTTCTGGCGCAACATCTGGCTGAGCTGGGCAGCCTTGCCGTCGAGGCTCAGTTCTTTGCCTTCGACCTTTTCGTAGTGTTCGAGCTGTAGCTGGAACAGGCGCACCATCTCTACTGCGGCTCCTGCAGCACCGGCGATGGCGACTGCGGAGTGCCGATCACTGGGGAACACCTTTTGCATGGTGCGATAGCTGATCAGGTTGCCCGATGTCGCGCGGCGATCACCTGCGATCAGAACGCCACCGTCGAAACGAAGCGCGATACAGGTCGTGCCGTGAGGCAGGTCGAGCATCTCGCCTGCTGCAGGGTCCACGACCGATCCGGATTGACGAGCGAGACGCGAGAAATCAGATCCCGGGTCTTCACCCATTGCAAATGTTGGCAAACTCACGCTCTGAGACTAACCCAGCGGGGCGGCACCCCTGCCTACTGGCCACCCTTTTGTACGTAGGACTTCACGAATTCTTCGGCGTTGGTTTCGAGGACCTCGTCGATCTCGTCGAGGATGTCGTCGAGTCCGTCGGCGAGTGCGCTGTCTTTCGCCGCTGGTTTCGGCCCCTCGGTTACCTTTTCTGTCTCGGCAGGTGCCGGCGCCTGACGTTTCTCTTGTTCTGCCATAAGTGATCCCTCTTCGCGTTCTCGCTAGCTCTCGAGCTGGTCGAGCAGCTCTTTTACAGTGTCGCACCCATCGAGCAAGTCCGCCACATGAGCCGCACTCCCCCTCGTTGGTTCCATCATGGGCACACGCCGCAACGGCGGTTCGCCGGTGTCGAAGACCATCGAATCCCAATTCGCAGCCACGATCGAGTCGGGGTAACGACGCAGGCACTCGCCCCGGAAATAGGCTCGCGTTTCCTCGGGTGGATCGTCTGCGCCTGCGACTGCTGCGTCATGATCGACCATGGTGTGCATCTTCAACTTGTTGAAGACCGAACGGTCGGGACGCATGTCGTGATACTGCAGGTCCAGTGCTCGGAGCCTGGCATCGGACCAGTCCATGCCATCGCGCTCCCGATACGCGTCGAGCACCTTCTTCTTCGCCACCCAGTCGATGCGATCGGCGAGTTCGAGCGGATCACGTTCGAGAGTCTCCACGGTGTCTCGCCACGCGTCGAGCACGTCGAGCGCATCGGGACCGCCAGCACCGTCGGTGCCATAACGCTCGAGGTACTTCTCGGCGGCCTGGATGATCTCGGCCTGAATCTCTATAGCGGTAGCGGTGTTGCCATCGGCCAGTCGAAGCGGCTTCGCCAGCGTCAGGTCATAGCTGACACTGCGTAGCGCCTGCACCGGAGCCCGAAACGCCAGCTCGGGTGCGAACTCGCCGTCTTCGATCATGGCCAGCACGATCATGGTCGAGCCGACCTTGAGCCAGGTGGCGAACTCGCTCATGTTGGCGTCGCCGACGATCACATGCAGCCGTCGGTACTTCTGGGCATCGGCATGGGGCTCGTCGCGAGTGTTGATGATCGGGCGCTTCAACGTGGTTTCCAGGCCGACTTCTTCTTCGAAGAAATCGGCGCGCTGTGTCAGCTGGTACGGAACGACGTCGGGGCCGGTGCCAGGAATCTCACACCCGACCTTGCCTGCGCCAATGAAGATCTGACGGGTCACGAAATGCACCGTGGCGTTCGAAACGATATGGGAGAACGGCGTATTTCGGTCCATGAGATAGTTCTCGTGGGTGCCGTAGCTGTTGCCCTTGCCATCGCTGTTGTTCTTGTAGGCAATGAGTTCCTGCCCGCCGCCCAAGAGCTCTTTGGCTGCGTCCATCGACTCGATGACCACGAGCTCTCCTGCTCGGTCATAGCGGGTGACCGTGCGGGCATCGAGACACTCGGGTGTGGACATCTCGGGGTGGGCATGGTCCACGTAGTAGCGAGCGCCATTGGTGAGTACGGCGTTGACCAGGTGGGTCTCGATCTCGGGTGGTCGTGCACCGATCGGGGTGAAGCCACGAGCGTCGAGCGCCGGGCTCTCGTCTTCGAAGTCCCAGGAAACACGTTGGGTTGCCGGGCGCCGACCGGTTGCTTCGCAGCGCGCCAGATACGCGTTGATCAGCAGTGACGATGCCGTGATCGGGTTCGGATCATCGACACCGCGGTGAACAATGCCGTACTCGGTCTCGAGACCGACGACTTTGATACTCGCCATTGGGGGTAATCCTCAGGGGGGGGGTAGAGGTAGGGGCTAGAGATACTGGCCGGTAGTGACACCGTCGATCGACTTGCCCCCGACATTGTCGTCGTCGCGGTCGATGAGCGTGCGAATGAACACGATTCGTTCACCCTTGCGGCCGCTGATTCGCGCCCAGTCGTCGGGATTCGTCGTGTTGGGAAGATCTTCGTGTTCCTTGAACTCCTGAAATACCGATTCGGTCAGATCTTCGGGGCGAAGACCACGCGCACCGGTTTCGATCAGACGCTTGATGGCGAGCTTCTTGGCTCGCCGCACGATGTTCTCGATCATGGCGCCCGACGAGAAGTCCTTGAAGTAGGTCTTCTCTTTGTCGCCGTTCTGATACGTGATCTCCAGGAACTCGTTGCGAGGTTCCTCGCTATACATCTCCTCGGTCGCTTGCTCGACCATGGCCCGCACAGCCTTGTCGGGGTCGCCTCCGCCCAGGCTCTCGACCACGTCGGGGGCAATGGGTAGGTCGCTGGTCATGTATCGAGAGAAGATCGCCTGTGCCGCGTCGATGTCGGGGCGCTCGATCTTGATCTTGACGTCGAGGCGCCCGGGGCGCAGGATCGCAGGATCGATCAGATCCTCTCGGTTCGACGCGCCGATCACGATCACGTTGTTGAGCGTCTCGACCCCGTCGATTTCTGCGAGAAGTTGGGGCACGATCGTGCTCTCGACATCGCTGGACACACCGGTGCCACGAGTGCGGAACAGCGACTCCATCTCGTCGAAGAACACGATGACGGGCCAGCCCTCTTCGCTCTTCTCTCGAGCTCGCTGGAACACCAACCGGATCTGGCGTTCGGTCTCACCCACGTATTTGTTGAGCAGCTCCGGGCCCTTGATGTTGAAGAAGTAACTGCGGACTTCGCCGTCGTCGTCGTCTTCTTCGGCCCGCTGCGCTTTGACCTTTTGTGCCAGCGAGTTGGCCACTGCCTTGGCGATCATGGTCTTGCCGCAGCCCGGAGGGCCGTACAACAGAATGCCCTTTGGGGCCGGCAACTCATGTTCCAGAAACAGGTCGCTGTGCAGGAATGGCAGCTCGACGGCGTCGGTGATCGCCTCGATCTGGGGACCGAGACCGCCGATGTCGTTGTAGCTGACGTCGGGAACGTCTTCGAGCATCAGGTGTTCGACCTCGGGTCGAGGCAGCTTCTCGAGTGCGACCTCGTAGGCCGCGTCGACTCGCACGGCATCGCCGGCACGAAGTGGTTCGTCGCGGAGTGCGTCGCCGATCGTGACCACACGTTCTTCGTCGGCGCGACCGCTGACCACGCAGCGGCCGGCACCCAGGACTTCGACGATGGAGACGATCGAACCGGTCCGATGAGCGTCGCGGGCCATGACCACGTTGAGCGACTCGTTCAGCACGACTTCGGTTCCGGTATTGAGGTCTTCTTCGAGGTCGGGGTGGCGTTCGACCCGCATCTTGCGCCCGCCGGTGAACACGTCGATCGTGCCGTCGTCGTTGGTGTCGAGCACCAAGCCGTAACCCGAGGGCGGGCTCGACAGTTTGTCGACTTCTTCTCGCAACGCAGCAATGCGGTCGCGTGCTTCGCGTAGCGTCGACGCCAACCGGTCATTCTGCGACATGGCGCGGGCCAGTTGGCCCTTGACCTCGAGGAGCCGTTCCTCGAGCGTGCGCACCCGCTTGGGTGCCTCTTGCAGCCGCCGCCGCAGAATCTGCAGTTCATCCTGGAGGATGACTACGTCTGGTGTTAGTGCCTCGTTCTCGTCGATGACCGACCTCCCGGCTACGAGCTCTCTGGTGACCCTACACCCGCGTTCACCGCCAACAGGAGCCAACCCCTACCTCATCTCGAATATTGAGGGGCCGACACCGGTTCGTCGAGGGCGATCGCGTATGATCGGCCCATGAAAGTCTGGATTGACCAAGATTTGTGCACGGGCGACGGCATCTGCGTCGAGATCGCTCCTGACGTTTTCACCTTGCTCGACGATGGCCTGGCTTATGTCGTCGAAGGCGACACCATTCACAACCCCGGCGGCCCATCCGGCCTGGCCACAGTCCAGGAAAAAGACTACGAGGGCACCATCGACTCCGCCGAGGAATGCCCCGGCGAGTGCATCTTCATCGAAGTCGGCTGACAGCTGCTCTTCAATCGGCCCGACGGGCGAACGTTCATCAAGCTCGGTGAACTCGCACCATCTGAGCTCAAGGCTGCGCTAGATGATGCGTTGGCCCAAAGCGATGGGCCGCTCTATGCCCACGTCGATCTTGCCCGTCGTGAACTCGCTGCTGCGTGCCAAAGCGCAGGCTTCGAGATCGAAGTCGAATCGAAGCGTTACGAGGTGCCGGTCACGGCCTTTGGCCCCGAGCGATCTCGCCTGGCATCCAACATTCAACTGCTTCGGGCGGACCAGGTCGACGCCTCGGCGTTGTTTCGACTCGACGAAACGTTGCGCCAGGACGTTCCCGGTCTCAACGGATGGGTTGGCGACCGAGCAGCCTTCGACAAAGAGCTGGTGTCGGATACGTACGACCCGTCCGGGTACCTGGTTGCGCAGCACAACGAGTCGGGTGAACTGCTCGGCCTGATCCGCTTCTGGCGAGACGATCCCTCGCCAAAGCTCGGCCTACTCGGCGTCGTGCCCTCGCACCGCCGTGGCGTTCTTGCCCATGCGCTTCTGGCTCAGGGCCTGGCCGCGGTGAGCCGATGGGGATCGCTCATCTTCACTACCCATACAGCCCGCCCCTCGCTGCAGCGCAGGCTCGAAGCCAGAGGCGCAGTATGCACGGGTAGCTTCACCCAGATGGTGCATCGATAACGCCCCGCGTGTGCCACCCGCCGAACCGCTTTCGCGGAAGCGGTCGATCGCCGATCAGACGTGCCAGTGCCAGGTCAGGGTGCCTGAATCTCGCGTGTAGTCGATGGCCTCGAGCGCAGCGGGATCGTTCCAATCGAACTCGACGCGACAGAACTCGCGCCGCGTGCCGTGTGGTTTTTCGGCGGTGAGGGTTCTGCCATGATGCTGTTCGGCCATCGGGGCCAGAGCCTTCAGAATGGGGAAGGCCACGATGTCCATCCATGATTCCAATGCAAGCGTCGACAGTTGCACGGCGACCGGAACGACCGGCACGGGCAACTTGTATCTGGTTGCCTCTGACAGGTCGATCTCAGGCGGCAGCCGCCGGACGTCTACGAGACGATCGAACAGCCACGGCTCATCGGTGGACATCTCTTGACGTCCCCACCGAAAGATGTAATGGCCCTCAGCGCTCATTTCCGCACCATCGCCAGGGCTAGGCGCTCGCTCCCTCTCGTACTTCGGCGCCGTGGTCGTCATGGCGAGGCTTCAAGGACGTCGCCACACCATGCGCCATCGCCCTTGGGCATCGCAGTGAGCAACGCTTCTGCGGAAGCGGCGAGGTCGCCATCACGGCGCATCCACCATCGCTCCTATCGCTGTGGCCACTTCTTCCGGACGTAACTCCGTGGTGTCGACCACCAAGTCGGCGGCTGCGAGCATCCAAGAACGAGCGGCCAGAAATTCCGGCACGTGTCGTTGCCGCCATGGGCTGGCTCGACTTTCGGTCTCGTCTCGATCGATTCGTGAGAACTGCTCTGCTTCGGAGCAGTCGAGCACTACATGTATGAGATCGAGCCCCAGGTCGAGCGCGCCGAGGTGAAGTTCAGTCCAGTACTGCTCCACGAGAACCGTTTGCGGCGCCACAATGCGCGAAGCCGTATGGTGCTGCACCCGATCGAGAATGAGCGGCACCAACTCACGCCACACCGCAAGCTCCTGAAAATCGTCGAACGCGAAATCGGTGAAGTTGGCGCTGAGCATGTAGCCAGCATGTTCCGGATCAAACGTGCGCGTATTGTCGAGGCCGTCGGCGAGCAGCCGCGCTGTCGTCGTCTTGCCAACGCCGAACGTACCGTTGAGCCAAAGGATCATGCGCTTCACCGTAGAGCTTCGGGCCGAGGCGGGGTTTCGGTGCCCACTAGGCGCTTCCGCGGAAGCGGTAAGTCCGACTGCCATCCAGGGTTGGCGTCCTAAGGTCGGTGTTGTGCCCGATGATGCTTTCGCTGATGCCCGGTTGGCTGCGCTGTATGACGTGGCCGAGGTCGACCGAGACGACTTGGTGCACTACGAGCGGATCGTTGGCGAGTTCGACGCCGCGTCGGTGCTGGACCTGGGGTGTGGGACCGGCACGCTTGCCTGTCGACTTGCGGGCGCCGGGCTCGATGTCGTGGGTGTGGATCCGGCCAGAGCATCACTGAACCTGGCGAAGTCGAAGGACCACACCGGCAACGTGCGATGGCTTCACGGTGATGCTGTCGCTGCAGCAACCGAACTGGCTACCACTTCCATCGACATGGCACTCATGACCGGCAATGTGGCCCAGGTATTCCTCGGCGACGACTGGCATGAGACACTCGTGGCGCTACGGCACCTTCTGCGACCCGGTGGTCATCTGGTGTTCGAGACCCGCGATCCTGCCTACCGAGGTTGGGAAGAGTGGACCAGGGACCGATCACACGCCATTCTCGAGTCCCAGATCGACGGCCCGGTCGAGACCTGGGTTGATCTGGTCGAGGTGGCTTTGCCGTTCGTGAGCTTCCGCTGGACCTACCGATTCAGCGATGGAACGGAGCAGACCTCCAATTCGACACTGCGATTTCGCGATCGCGCCGAGATCGAAGCCTCGTTGGCTCGTGCCGGTTACGACATCGTCGACGTGCGTGACGCACCCGATCGGCCGGGCAAGGAGTTCGTCTTCATCGCACGGAATCTTGCGTCGGATACGTGCTGCTGAGTAGCACTCACTGGCCTCAAGAAGCCTCGGTGGCTACCAGTTTGCGGGCGGTGGTGAGAAAGCCCGTGTGGGCGACCATGCGGTGGTCGGGGCGCACAGCGTTGTGTTCGGGTTCGATGTGCCAGCCGCGGTTGAGGACCTCGATGGTCTCGGCCATGCCGAAGCCGTGCTTTGCCAGCGCAGATCGAAAGGTCGTGGCCTGGATGATGCTGGGCGTGTAGGCCAAGATGATGCCGCCGCTGGCGAGAGCACCCGCAGCATGGGGCACCACGCTCCACGGTTCGGGCAAGTCGAGCACTACCCGATCAAAATTGCTGTGCGCGAATGGCTCGTAGGCGCTGCGCACGTGCACGTCGTAGCGATCGAGCACGCCCTCGCCCATGAACTCGGTGACATTGGCGGTGGCTTGGGCGGCAAAATCGTCGCGCACTTCGTAGCCGGTGATGTTGGCTCCGGCGCGCAGCAGCGTCATCGAGAGTGCACCGGACCCGAGTCCTGATTCGAGCACCCGAGCGCCCGGGAAGATGTCGGCGTGCATCAGGATCGGGCCCAGGTCCTTGGGGTAGATCACCTGAGCGCCACGCTTCATCTTGAGGATGAAGTCCGACAGGGTTGGCCGCACCACCAGATACGCAGCGTTCTTGCCGGTACGAAACTCTTGCCCCTCGGCTTTGCCGATCATGTCGTCGTGCGGCACGGCGCCGGCGTGGGAGTGGAACTCGCCGCCCTCGACCAGCGTGGTCAGATAGCGACGCTCTTTGCGGTCGATCAACATGATCAACTCGCCGACTTGCAGCGGTCGTGCTGGTGCTGCGTCGGGTGACATGGCTTCTGTCATGACGGCCTCGCTGTCAGTTGCACCGGCACGGGTTGGCCGCCAGCGCGTTCGACCAATCGGCAGAACGCACAGATGTCGTTGGGGGTGGGTTGACCGCAGGTTTCACAGGCTTGCAGTTCGTCGCGTAGTTCTTGAGCTGCCTCGGCGAAGAACGGCGCACCCTGGTTCAAAAATTTGTGGAAGAACGCCTGTTTCGAGCCGGGCGACGCGGCCTCAATCGAGTTCAGTGCGTCTTTGTAGCGCAGGTGCTTGTTACCGGCGGCCATGGGGCATTCGTCGAGCATGTAGTCGATACCGGCGATCACGCAATAGGCCGCCATCTCCCGCTCGTCGAGGCGTACCAACGGCTTCACCTTGCGAGGCAGGCCATTACGTTCGGGCAGCACGGGATGTTGACGAGCCAGATAGTCGGTCTGCCAGTGCAATACGTTGCCGAACAGCACTGCTGCTTCGTCGTCGAGATTGTGACCGGTCACCAGCACGTCGTAGCCGCCCTCGGTCGCGACCCGATCGAAGATGTGACGTTTCGACATGCCGCACGCGGAACACGGCGCCCGGCGTGCAGCCCGGCTGCCGTTGGGTACGTCGTAGCCATACTCTTCGACGATGTCGACCACGGTCAGCTTCAGGCCACGTTCGTGGGCAAAGGTCTTGGCGAACTCTCCAGATGGATCGCTGTAGTTGTCGATGCCCAGTCCGATGTACAGGCCATCGACCTCGTAGCCGAGGTTGTTCAAGATATCCCAGACGGCCAGGCTGTCCTTGCCGCCGCTGACGGCCACCAACAGCTTGTCGCCCGGGGCGCACATGTCGAATTCGCCAATGCACTTCTCGACTTGTTGGTGACAGAACCGCAAGAAGTGCTCGCCGCAGAAGTTGGCATTGTGGCGCTTCAGATCGATGACGGCTGGACCCTTGCACACTCGACACTTCATGCCTGCGCTCCCTCGACGGCGCCGGAACCACCCGAGATGACATTGCGGATCTCCACGGTGGCATCGTCTTGCAGGAATGCGTCGTTGGGTACCAAGGTGCCATCGCAGATCACCAGCACCGAAGCTGCGTTCACATCGAGCTTGTTCAACAACTTGATCACGCTCATGGGCCCGTCGATTTCGACGGTGCGCGTCGGGTTTCTGAATTCAATCTTCATCGGCCTACGCGGCCTTCTTCGCCGCTTTCGCAGCCTTCTTGTCGGCCTTCTTGGCTGCCTTGACCGCTTGCTTGTCAGCCTTCTTGGTTGCCTTCTTGTCCGCCTTACGGCGTTTGCGGCGACTCGTTGAATTGTCTTCGTGAGCCACGACGAAACGATGCCCGGGCTCGACCTCTTTGATCATCACCGGCTCGGGGTCACCAAAACCGAAGAGCGCCTTGATGCGTCGCCAGACGAACATGACCATGAAGACACGCAGCCAAGTGCGGTCGCCGCCGAACACGCCGGAGCGCAGCGCCTTGCGCCACAGGAGAATGCTGGGTTTGAGAAACCGACGGAGGCCCACAGCAGTCGATCAGAGACGGCGGACTTCGACGATGGTCTTGCCGGCCTTGCCGCGGCGCGACCCGAGGAAGAAGGCCAAGAGCACCAAGACCACACCTGCAACCACACCGACTTTTTGTGCGGTGCTGCGAGCAGCACCGGCGGCACTCTCGAGTTCGTCTTTCAGCTGGCCGAACTTCTTCTGCAGATCTTCGGGAGTGATATCGCTCATGCGTCGTCCTCTAGCCACTCAGGAGTCTTGGTCATGGCGACGGCGAGTAGACCCACGATCGCCAGCAGGATGCCGAATGTGAACAGGTACGGCAGGAACGTCCAGGTGGTGTCCACCATCTCACCATTCTCTTCCTCTGTGAGGAATGACATCTTCTGGAACAGACGCAGAATCCCCAGTGCGCCCAGGAACGCCCCGATGATCAACATCACACCGCCGGCGATGCCGAATCCGGCCCATTGGCCGAGATGTTTCAGCGGCTCGACGGTCTGCTGCTTGGCATAGTTGGTGACCATGCCTTTGAGCTCGCCGAACGTGCCGTTCGCCTCGTCGAGGTTGGTCTTTTCTTTTTCAGCCATGTACTGCTCCTGAGTGGACAAAGCCTAGTGGTCTGTGAGACCTGTGCACCACTATGGCGAGCTGTCCAATCCACCCATGAGTTCGAGGTCGCCGTACACGTCGCGAAGCAGCTGGTCGATGAGCATCAGCCGGTCGGCTCGAGTGGGCGCCGACAGCACCGAGTACTGGTCGAGCGGGGTACACGGCGATCGCGCGGCCAACTGCCAGGTCGCTGCCTCGAGGTCCGATTCCCAATCCGCGTTCGGGGCCGACTCGAGTCGGCCGAGCTTCTGGCCCAGCTCGATGAGCGCGTCAAAACTCTCTCGAGCAGTTCGCAGCAGATCGTGGTCGTTTCGCCCCTCGGGTTCCGGGTCGAGTTCATGGATCAGAGCCCGGGGGTACGGATCGTCCTCGAGCCATTCGATGACCCGAAAGCGGGATGCGCCATGGGATACGACCGCAGCGCGACCGTCGTCGAAGCGTTGGTAGTCGTCGATCGTGGCCACGGTGCCGATATCGGCACGGGTCTCGCCGCCTCCGACTTCGGAACCACGAGTGATCAGCACCACGCCAAATCGGCGGTCGGCCTCGAGCGCATGATTCAGCAGCTGTTGGAAGCGGGGCTCGAAGATGTGCAGCGGAAGCACGCCGTCGGGAAGCAGCACAGAGCCGAGCGGAAACATCGGCATCACGATCCCAGTGTTACTCGCCCCGATGTCGCTCATGGCGGTCCTCTCAGTTGTCGGGTTCCAGGTTTTCGAAGTTAGTTGAGCTTCGCAACTGGTCGACCAACTCAACGAGTGCTTCTTGATACGCCAGGTCGGTAGCCGAGGGACCACCGGGGCGGTTGATGATCGACGCGATCGTGATTCGCGCGCCGGGGTCGACCGTTCGAGCCACGAAGCCGCTGGCGTCGTCCTCGACGCCACCGACCAACCGCAGATCGGACTCGACTTCAAGATCGGCCAGCAGTCCATCGAATACTGCGGGAAGGCTGTATGCGGGCAGGACCTCGAGTGTGGGATGACCATCGGGGATGCTGTCGGCCACTGCTACCAGTTGTGAGCACGAAGAGCCGCCGATGGGATCGAGGCCGCTGCCGTCGCGGAACGGCAGGGTCAGGGAGACCCCCTGGTTCTGCACTACCTGTTGTACTGCCCGCGCACCTGCTTGGGTGGATCCCTCGGATGCGGTTGCGACGCCGAGTTCCTTCAGGATCAGTTCGGCCGCCGACGCATCGTTGACCGCGAGCATCTGGAACACGATTTCGCTGAACGGTGGCGACATGATCGATGCGACCGGGACCAGACTGGGCAATTCTTCCTCGGCACCCAGGACTCGGTTGGTGCCGGACACCTGCACGTCGACCGCCCCGAGTTCTTCGGCGAATCCATCGGCGGCATGTAGCGCCGGCTGCTCCGCTGGCACGGCCACACCGAGATTGGCGACGGCTCGGACCTCGAATCCGTCATCGAGTTGCAGCGCCGAGAGTGGCCCGACAAGGCCATCTTCGGCCACGGTGGCCGGCCAGCCCGGCAGGGAGCGTTGATCGTCGTAGCGGCGCTCGATCGCAATCACTCCCCCGTCGATCCGTACCACGCCGGCCTCGACCATTGATGCAGCTAGCGCCTCGATCGAGGTGCGAGTGTCGAGTTGCGGGCGAAAGCTGCTGGCATAGTTTCGTGTCATCAGCACCGGGTCGCCGCCGCCTACGACATAGATGCCGTCGAAGATGCGACCGTTGTCGTCGGGCCGGTCCGTCGCCAGCACCCGGGTTTCGTATCGAAAGTCCGAACCCAAAACATCGATTGCGGCATGGGCGGTGATGAACAACTGTGCATATGAGGGCACCAGGGGCTGATCGCCTCGCACCGACAGCACAGGACTGCCGTCGACCAGCACCGCAGCACATGACAGGCCGCCAGGATCACCCGGCAACGAGTCCAGAGCCAGCGCTACCGCCGCGTCGCGAGACGACCCGGCTGCGAACTCGGGCACACGCCGAACCGAGAACATCGGAGCTGCCACGTTTGGACCCGCATCGGCGCCGCTCGCCGCTTGGCTCTCGGCGTGAGCGACCGAACCCATGCGATCGGCGACGGTCCACGCCACGAGTGCTGCGGCCAGCAAACCGAGCGGTAACACCAGGCGGCCGGCGTACCGCACCCAAGAAGTCACGAGCCCAGCTGATCGAGGTACCGGCCCCGCTGGAAGAGCGCAGAAAACGCCGCCACCGCGTCAGCCGGCGAGGTGTAACACGGATGTCCGTGCTGGCGGAGGGTGGCTGGTCCAGGGTTCTCGGGGTTCGACAACGCCAATTCGGTTGCCGCCAGTATCGGAGTCTTCGAGGCCTCACTGGCCTCGACGATAGCTTCGCCATATCGTCGGTCTTGACGCTCGTGAAATGAACAGATGCGGTCGATGTCCTCGAGATCAGCGAACTGGCCGCGTCGCATGAGCGCCGCGGTGTTGCTCTGGATTCCCATACCCAGCATGAGTACGGCGTCTACTGCAGGATGGGCCGCAAGCAGATGAAGTGCATTCGGGATGGTGTCGCGAGTTTCTCCACCTGCGACATCGATCGGATTCCCTTTGCTCCATCGCGGTGGCAGGATCTCGTCGAGTGAAGCCATCAGATCCTGGGGCAGCTCCATGAGTTGCACCGGCGACCCAGCCATGGCGTCGGCGGTCAGCACACCCCAACCACCAGCGGTCGTCAAGAAGGCCACGTTGGGCCCTTTCATAGGCTGGTGCACTGCCAATGCCGCCGCAGCACCAAAGGCTGCGCCGATGTCGGGTGACCGCCACACGCCCGCCTGGCGCAACATGCCATCGAAGATGCGATCGTTGGTGGCCAACGAGCCCGTATGGCTCGCTGCGGCTCGCGCACCATCATCGCTGGTGCCGCCTTTCACCACGACAACGGGTTTAAGGGCCGTGGCAGCCTTGACCGTTTCATAGAAGCGGCGAGCATCGGCCACCCCTTCGATGTAGGCCACGATCGCGGTGGTGGCAGGATCGTTCGCCAGCCAGCCGATGTAGTCGTCGACCCCCAGGCAGGTGGCATTGCCCGCGCTGATTGCTCGGGCCACGCCGACACCGCTGGCGGTTGCGTAGTTCATTGCGCCAGACGCCAGGTTGCCCGACTGGCTCACGATCGAAACGCCGCCGGCAGGAGGGAATGGCCCCACGAACTGCGCACACAACGAGACCGGTGTCGATACCAGGCCCTGTCCGTTCGGCCCTGCGATCACCATGTCGAGTTCGTCGGCCAACATCGAGAGCTCGGCGGCGTGGGTTGCGCCCTCGGCGTCGTGACCTTCACCGAAACCACTCGAAGCAATGAACGCCGCCCGAATGCCAACTGAGGCCGCGTCGCGAAGAACTTGGGCGACTGCGGCCGCCGGGACACACACGTAGACCAGGTCAGCCTGGCCGGCAGGCACCTCGGCCACCGACGTCAGACAATCGATGCCCAGCAGGTTGCCGCCGTTGCGATTGGTCGCAAAAAGTCGACCCTGATAGCCGCAGGTGATGATGTTGTGCAGCACGGCAAAGCCGAACTTGCCCGGATGCGACGATGCACCAGCCACCACCACGCCAGCTGGTTCGAACAATGGTTGCAGATCGGCTTGGTTCGTCATCGCAGCGCCACCAGTGCATCCACGGCGATGGCCTTGCCGTCGGCGATCAACACCGGATTGATGTCGATCGACTCGATGTCATCTCGATCCACCATGGCGTTCCCCACCGCTTGGAGCACGGCGAGCAACTGCGAACGGTCGACGGGGGGTTCGCCGCGGAACTCACCCAGCATTGCCTGGGTATCGAGGTCGTCGAGCATGGCATCGAGTTCGATCGGTGTCGCGGGCAGCAGCCGAAACACCACGTCTTCGAGAGCTTCGGCGAAGATCCCGCCCACGCCAACCATCACGACGGGTCCGAACTCGGCGCTGCGGTCCGCACCCACGATGAACTCTCGGGTTGCTCGCACCATCGGGGCGACCAGCAGTTCGACGTCGCCATCGGCTTCGGTGGCCTGGCGCAACAATTCGGTGGCAGCGCGTTCGACCTCGTGGGCGGTGCCCAACGACAACCTGACCAGGTTTCGTTCGGTCTTGTGGGCAATGGCATCGCCGCACAACTTGACCACACACGGGTAGCCGACGGCGTCGGCGGACTCGACTGCGGCTGGCGCAGTGGCCACGGTTCGCTCGGCGAGAATCGGCAGGCCGTACCCGGCCAACAGTTTCTTTGAATCGGCCTCGGAAAGAGTAGAGGTCACCACGAGTCGGCGGTCGGGGTCGGCGGTAGATTCACCTCGCCACACTATCTGGAGGCACTCATGGAAATCATTGCCGCAGTCTTCATCGACGAGATCAACATGCGACAGGTCGCCGGACCTGCGACGCACATCGATCTCACCGGGATCCAGTTCTCTGCTGCTGCGCCGACGCCACTGCCACTGACCTGGGCGCCACACCTGGTCGTGCTCATTCGGAACCCCGAAGACGGCCCCGAAGCTGGAGTACTCGAGGTCGTCTACATGCGCGACGGCGAGCAGATTGCGCGCAACGCCCAGCCGCTCGCCACTCCGCAGGGCAAATTCGACTATCGCCTGGTACGCGGCGAGATCGACTTCGACGAGTACGGCACAATCGAAGCCCACTGTCGAATCGGTACCGACGGCCACACCGTGGTGGTGCCGTACACCTTGCTTCCCCCCGAGGCCGAATAGATGGTTATAGGGTGAGCAACATGACTGCTAAGACTCTTGAACAGCAGGCCGTGGCAACCATTGCCGGTCTCTCCATGGATGCCCCACATGCCGCCAAGTCCGGCCATCAAGGCACGGCGATGGCGCTGGCGCCATTGGCCCACGTTCTGTACACGCGGATCATGGACTTCGATCCAGCGACGCCACATTGGCCCGACCGTGACCGGTTCGTTCTCAGCCCGGGTCATGCCTCGATTCTGCAGTACTCGCTGCTCCATCTCTGTGGGTTCGGGCTCACACTCGACGACCTCAAGGACTTCCGGCAGTGGCGCAGCGCCACCCCGGGACACCCCGAAGTCGGTCACACCACCGGTGTCGAAGTAACCACTGGTCCGCTCGGCCAGGGGTTCGCCACCTCGGTCGGCATGGCCCTGGCCGAAGCTCGCCAGCGTGCCCACCTGGGCACCAACGTCGTCGACCATTACACCTACACCATCTGCAGCGACGGAGACCTCGCAGAGGGCCTCAGCCATGAAGCAGCGTCACTCGCCGGCTTTCTGGGCCTGGGCCGGCTCATCTGTATCTACGACGACAACCATGTATCGATCGACGGCCATACCGAGATCTGGGTGACCGACGACGCCGTGGCCCGCTTCGAGTCCTACGGTTGGCATGTGGTGGACCTGGGCGCAATCGGCAACGATCTCGATGCGCTCGAAGCGGCGATTCTGGCCGCCAAAGAGGTTACCGACAAGCCATCGATGCTGGTCCTGCGCACCCACATCGCCACACCCAGTCCCACGTTGACCGACTCGCCATCTGCGCATGGTTATGCCTTCAAAGACGAAGAGATCGCCGAGACCAAGACCGTGCTCGGTCTCGATCCTTCGCAGTCGTTTCAGGTCGACGACGACGTTCTTTCCTGGTATCGAGAAATCGCCAGCCGAGGCGCTTCCAAGGCAGCCGCATGGGCCAAGTCAAACCCTGAGCTACCACCTCTGCTCACCGGCGAACCCGACGGTGACTGGCGAGCGGCGTTGCCAACCTGGGAGCCCGGCGACAATGTCGCCACCCGGAACTCATCGAAAGCCGTTCTGAACGCCATTGCCCCCATGTGGCCATCGCTGGTGGCAGGCAGCGCCGACCTGACCGGCAACACCGGCGTAAAACTCGACGACGGCGTCGGCGTCGTGCCCCACGACTTTGGCGGCAACCAGGTCTACTACGGCGTACGCGAGCATGCCATGGCTGCCATCATGAATGGCATGGCGTTGCACGGTGGAACGTTGCCCGTAGGTGGCACCTTCCTGGTCTTCAGCGACTACTGCCGCCCATCGGTGCGCCTGGCAGCGCTTTCAAAGCTGCAGGTCATCTACTCATTCACCCATGACTCCGTGGGCGTCGGCGAAGACGGCCCCACGCACCAGCCCGTCGAACATGTCGCTGCCCTACGGGCGATCCCCGATCTTTCGGTGATCCGCCCTGCCGATGCCAACGAAAGCGCAGGCGCCTGGGCGGCGGCGCTCGACACCCAGGGCCCGACCGCCTTGGTTCTCTCACGCCAGAATCTCCCGGTGCTCGACCACACCAGCGCCGACGGCGTCGCCCACGGCGGCTACGTGCTGAGCGACCCCGACGACGCCGTCATCACCTTGATGAGCGCGGGCAGCGAAGTCCAACTCTGCGTCGAGGCCGCCCGTCGGCTGGCCGAACAAGGCAAGCCGGCACGGGTCATCTCCATGCCCAGCATGAACCTGTTCCAGGACCAAGATGACAGCTACCGCACCGCCACTCTCAAGCCCGAACTACCGTCGTTGGCCATCGAAGCAGGTGTCTCGCAAGGCTGGTACCGCTATGCCGACCACGTCGTTGGCATCAACCGATTCGGCGCCAGCGCACCTGGTGCCACCGTCATGCACGAACTGGGCATGAACGTGAACAATCTCGTCGACCATGCATTGGAACTGCTATGACCCGTCTCCATGACCTCTTTGATCAACAGCACCAGAGCCCGTGGCTCGACAATCTGCGCCGGGACTGGATCAAGTCGGGCGAGCTGTCCAACTGGCTCGACAAGGGTGTCCGGGGTCTGACCTCGAACCCCACGATCTTCCAGAAGGCCATCGGCAACAGCGATGCCTACGACGAGCAGCTCGCAACCTTCGTCGAGTCCGGCGCATCGGTCGAAGACGCCTATTGGGGTCTCGTCAAGACCGATATTCGCGATGCACTCGAAATCCTCTCGGGCGTACATGCCGACAGCAACGGCGAAGACGGCTACGTTTCGGTCGAGGTCGCGCCATCGTTGGCCCACGATGCCGAGGGCACCATTGCCGCAGCTCGAGAGCTCGACGGCGACATCGACGCCCCCAACCTGTACATCAAGATCCCTGGCACCCAGGCTGGCCTGGGTGCAATCCAGCAGGCGACCAGCGAGGGCATCTCGGTCAATGTGACTCTGCTGTTCTCGCTCGACCGCTACGCCGCCGTCATCGAGGCCTATCTCTCCGGACTCGAAGCCGTCGAAGGTGACCTGTCGAACATCTCGAGCGTGGCATCGTTCTTCGTCAGCCGCGTCGACGCCGCGGTCGACGAACAACTCGACGAAATCGGCACCCCCGAAGCCCAGGCCCTCCGAGGCAAGGTGGCCGTGGCCAACGCCGTACTGGCCTACGACATGGCGATGAAGCAATTTTCTGGTCCGCGCTGGGAAGCCCTCGCGGCCCGGGGTGCTCGCATCCAGCGCCCGCTGTGGGCCTCCACATCGACCAAGGACCCCAGCTTTCCCGACACCAAGTACGTCGACGAGCTCATCGGCCCCGACTCGGTGAACACGCTGCCCGACGGTACCCTGGCCGCGTTCCTGGAACAAGGCACCGTGGCCCGCACCATCGATACCGATGTACCCGGCGCCCAAGCCGTGATCGACGGCCTCCCCGGCGTCGGCGTGGACCTGGAGGCGGTTGCCGCCAAGCTCGAAGACGATGGCGTCGCCTCCTTTGCGGCTTCGTTCGACGACCTGTTGGAAACCCTGCAGGAACGCATGAAGGCAATGACCGATCAGGGCACGCAGTAGTGGACCTCCCCCGGTACCGATCCGGCGACCGCTCGCTCGACGCAGCTATTGCCGAACTCGCCGAAGCGGCCCAGGTCGGCGAACACCGGGACCTACTGTTCGAGATGATCGTGTCGACGATGCGGTTGGCACGCGAGAACCACGACCGCGGCGACATCAAGCTGGTCAACTCGGCGCTCAAGGAACTGCGCTACTCCATGGGAGTCTTCGCGCCCTACAAGGACACCCGCAAGTTGTCGATCTTTGGTTCGGCACGCACCCCGACCGATCATCCCGCCTATCAAGCAGCAGTGCAACTCGGCGCCGCCATCGCCGACCGAGGCTGGATGGTCATCACCGGGGCGGGGCCGGGCATCATGGCCGCCGGGGTCGAGGGTGCAGGTAGCGAAGGCAGCTTCGGTGTGGGGATCACGCTGCCCTTCGAGGAGAAGGCTGCTGCCACCATCGCCGAAGACCCGAAGCTCATGAACTTCAAGTACTTCTTCACCCGCAAGCTCACCTTCATGAAAGAGTCACATGGCTATGCGCTGCTGCCCGGCGGCTTCGGCACCATGGACGAAAGTTTTGAGCTGCTCACGCTGTTGCAGACGGGCAAGACGGTGCCTGCTCCCGTGGTCCTGCTCGACGCTCCGGGCGATGACTACTGGCAAGGCTGGTACGACTTCGTGACCCAACAGCTGCTCACCGACGGCCTCATCAGCGCCGCCGACCTGTGTTTCGTCAAGCTGACCGACTCTGTCGAAGAAGCCGTCGACGAGATCTGTGGCTTCTTCCGCAACTATCACAGCATCCGCTTTGTCGGACGCCGGTTGGTCGTGCGGGTCCACCACGCCCCATCGCCCGAGTTACTCGAATCGCTCAATAGCGACTTCGCCGACATCGTGGTGAGCGGGGGTTTCGAAGCCATCGAGGCCACCGGCTCCGAGATCGCCGACGATGACAATACGGATCTGCACCGGATCGCTTTCGAATTCGACCGCCGCCATTTCGATCGCCTCCGTCAGCTCATCGATGCACTGAACGCGGCCGTGACCGCCTGAAAAAACTCCGCTAGAAGAACTCGGGTTCGCCATTGTTGGTCGAACGCAGCAGCATGGCCGCCTTCTCGACCGACCGGCGGGCTCGGGTGATCAACTTTTCATCGACCGGCAGTTTGTCACCGCCGGCATCGATGCTGTCGCGCAGCCGACGCATGGCCAGATCGGCCAGATCTTCGTTGATTTGGTCGAGTCGCTGAACGAGCTCTTCTATCTCAGGTGACACGTCGTTATGGTTGCACAGTACAGTCCCCTGCGTGGCCAGCAAAGCAGATGTATCTACCCACCTGAATTCGCGCTACGCCGCGGTGCACGAGCTCTTCGGCGAGTGGGAAGCTGAAATGAACCCCGAGGACCGTGCCGACCTCGTAGAGGCCTACTTCAAAGAGGCCGCCCTGGGGGAATCGCAGCGAGTTGGCAATGGCGCCAGCGTGTACGTTTCGCCAACAGAAGCCGCTTCATCCAGACAGGTGAACATCTTGGTCATCGGGCGACACGATGTACAGGATCTCGTGTCGCCGACCGTCGTGAGCGCTGCGGATGCAACCATGCAAGGTCCCGGCACGGCGAGCCGACTCGGTCCCACTGTCGCCTTCGGCGAGGGCGTTCAGGCCGCCCGTGCCCTGACCGGCGACGATCGGGTGGCCGTCAGCTTTCTCTCGTTGGGCGAGGGCGATTCGGTGAGCAATCTCAGCGCAATCCTGCCGACTGCAGGCGTACCGAGCATCACCATCCCGAGCATCTCCAAGACCGGGCCAGATGCCGTGTTCCTGACAAATAGTACCTCGTGGAGTCCACAACATCCGACCATCACCACGGGGTGTCGCGGTGAACTCACCGTGCAGCTCAGCCTGCAAGCCGGCCAGAACTTCGACGACTTCCTCGGCTCTGGGGCACTGCGCAATCCGTTGACGAAGATGGCGCAGATCTTGGGCAAGCTCCGCGACGACCGTGGCCGCATTGCGATCGACGACTTCTACAACCGAGCGCAGGCTCCCGGCGACGACGCTCGGGCGGCATTGTCGGCCGGCGGCCACGACCCAGATCAGTGGGCTGAGCGCGCCGATATCGCCCGCTTCTCCGGACGCCTTTCCACGCTGGAACGAGCCACCTTGTGGCCCGGCTTCAGTGTGCTCGACATCGGCACCGACTCGCCTTCGACCACCCGATCCCCGGCGAGCGCCGTGGCCACGGTGGCGTTCTATCTGGTCCCTGACCAACGCCATAGCGAAGTCGAAGCAGCAGTTCGACGCTGGTTCCTCGACTCGGCTCCAGCGGAGCTTCGGCCATCGATCCACGTGCTGTCGTCGACTCGACCATTTCGAGAGTCCGTCGACTCGCTCGCCATTGCGGCCCAGACCAGAGCGGCCTATCGGGTGCACGGCCAACAACCCATCCATGTACCCGCCGGTGGCCCTGCGGGAAGCGGCGAGGTGTCGTTCATGGTGGGAGCACCGGTTGCGTTCGCAGGTATCTCACCGCCTTCGGCCACTTTCGGCACCACGCACGAGGCACTGCCCTGGTCCCAGTTCAGCGTCGCGACCGAACTCGCAGCCGAAACCATCTTGCAACTCCGCCGGGGCTAGTCCGTGGGCGGCAACCATGGCTGACGCCCCCGCCACGCGTTGGATTTCCTTCAGCGACCACGACAACACCACGTGGCTGTTCGACCTGACGTTTCTCACCAGCGGATGGTCATGCACATTCGGAAGCACCTGCAAGGGCACAGAGCCCGACGACAACGGAGCACGGGGCTGTTGCGCTCACGGCGCCTATCTGGTCGATGAAGACGAGCGCGATGTCGTCATCGAGATGACCAATCGGCTTACAACAGATCAGTGGCAGAACCATCACCTGGTGGTCGAGCCGCACGATCTCTTCGTCGACGATGGTGACGAGGTCATGACACGCCGAGCAGACGATGCGTGCATCTTCTTGAATCGGCCGGGCTTCGCCGGCGGTCACGGCTGCGCGCTGCACATCGGCGCCGTTGAGAACAGCGAACGCCCGCTGGACTGGAAACCAACGGTGTGTTGGCAGGTGCCGTTCCGGCTAGAAGAGTACGAAGATGCGGCCGGAACTCGCACCGTGGTGGTGCGAGCCTGGCGACGCAGCGACTGGGGCGGCGGCGGTGACGACTTCGCGTGGTGGTGCACCGACGACCTACCCGCAGGCACGCCAACGACAGCAACATGGTTACATCACAAAGATGAACTCACCGAACTGGTTGGTGAGTGGCCAGTAGGTTTACTCACCGAGTATCTGGCCGAACAAGGCGAAACCGCAGTATCGCTATCCCAAAAAGGGGACCGCTAGCGCCAGCCGTTAGCTGGGGAACAGGGAAGCGGGATCGCTGTCGTCGATGGCCTCGGCCTTGTCAGCCAATTGGCACCAGGACTTGTGTTCACCCGGAAGCCCATCACATTCGACACAAGGTGCATCTCGAGGACGCAATAAGTCGTCGAACCCGTCGTCGGTTCGCTTGAGTGCTCGAGCCTCTTCGTAGCGGCGATGGCGTCCCTTTTTCACGGGGCGACTCCTTGATGTTTCTACAGGTTCCCGACTCTAACAGTGCTGACAGGGGCCAACACGGCATGCGGGTTAATTACGTGCCTCTTGAACCATTCTTAGTGCAATTTTGTTCCCGACTGCCAAGTCAGGCGGTAAATCGATCGCCGTTTATGGGCTCATGAGACCGTTTTTCGACGATAACGCGCCCATCACCATCGAATGCAACGGCGGCGTCTCCCGCCAACAAGCTGCGTATTGGCGACCCGACCAGATCGTGGCGCCAGCCATGAGCCAAGCGGGAATCGCCAGAACGAACGAACTCTTCGATGTCGTTGCGAGACCCGAGCATGGCCGGATCGAGGTTCATGTCATCGGCATACTGCGACATCCAGGCCGCAATCAGCGTGACCGCAGGGCGCAGGTCCGGTCCGCCACTCGACTTGCGGGGTTGGGCCTGTGGTGGATCCATGTCCTTGGCCGCCGCAATGACCCGAACGATCTCGGCTGCGTCGCGCTTGCTCACGCTACGCCGCTCCATACCCCGGGTCTTGGACACGTCGACCGCGTCGGTCGGTGCCTTCTGGGCCAGAGCCACAATCGCCAGATCGGGCAACACATGACGCACCGGAATATTGCGCTCCTGAGCGGTCTCTTCACGCCATGTCGCCAACTGCTGGGCCGCAGTGCGCGCTCGAGCCCCCAGGGATCGGGCTTCCTTGATCCGCAGCCAGGCTTCTTGGGGGTTTCGAACCGACAGCCCTTTCTGGCGCACCAGTTCGCATTCGTCGTCGGCCCATCCGAGCCGCCCGCTGGCCTCGAGTTGTTCGATCAGGATGTCCTGGATCTCGAGCAGGTGCTCCACGTCGCTTGCTGCGTATGCCTGCTGCGCGGGCTCGAGCGGGCGGCGAAGCCAATCGGTCAACCGGTTCGCCTTGGCCAACTTGAGCCCCAGCAGCTGGTCATGCAATGACGCCAGTGACGGCGTGCGCATACCCACGAAGGCCGCCGCTATCTGGGTATCGAAGATTCGGCTCGGCGCCGCGCCCGTGGCCAACTCGAGCACTTCGAGATCCTGAGACGATGCGTGCAGTACCGCTTCGACATCGGTTCGGAAGACCTCGGCCAAGGGCCCCGGGTCGATTGCAATGGGATCGATGAGCACGAGATCGCCCGGCCAGGCGATCTGGATCAGCGCCAGTTGCGGGTAGTAGGTTCGCTCTCGGTGGAACTCGGTATCAATGGCGTAGCGATCGGTATCGAGCAGCTGGTCGACGACATCGTCGAGCGCTTCGTCCGTCTCTACGATCCGGTAACCGGAATCGTCAGGCACCTTCCGACCCTAGTAGGCAGACGGCTTCAGGAAGGCCACTGAACAGCGAAACCTGCAAGGTCACTCGGCGTGTCGGCGTCGGCAATCACCCCGGGATCTGCATTCACGACACCCAGGTCCCACCCAGCAGAGCATCGCCGCACGCTGCGTTCCCCGGTCTGAAAAGACGTGGCCATGGCGTCGAGTGCGACGGGTCGATATGCGGCGACCAAGGGCTGAGCACGATCACCGTCGTGAGCGACTGCTCCGTGCGAATGCCTGCGGCTATCCGCCATGAGTTGACGAATCACGCTGGCGACCAGCCATGGGAGGTCACAGGCCAGCACCACGATCGGATCTGCGGGTGGCTCGGTTCGAAGGCGAAGCGTGTTCCAGGCACCCACGATTCCCGCAAGCGGGCCCTGGGAACCGACCTGATCGTCGCCAGCGACCGCATCCGGCGACTGCTCGGTGCCGGCCACGATCAGGTTGGTGATCCCGGCGCCGGCCACCGCAGCCAGGACGCGGTCTTGCATCGACACTCCGTCGAGTAGCAACGAGGCCTTGTCAGTGCCCATGCGAGAACTGCGTCCCCCAACGAGCACGATTGCAGCCGGTTGTGCAGTCACACCACTCGTGCCGGGGCTCAGCCTGCTGGAGGCCATGTCGGATCGAGCTGCTTGAGAAACAGATCGCAACGTTCTGCCTCATCGCCTTCGTCGATCGCTCGTGCACTCGTGGCCAGACCATGCAACGCCATCAGGAAACCTCGGTTGGTTTCGTGTTCCCAGCGTACGTAGCCGCTGCCGCGCCAGCCGTTGGCCCGCAGGCGGTCGAGTCCGCGGTGATAGCCGACGCGATAGGCGGAGTATGCCTCGACTACATCACGGGCGTGGTTGCCGAGTTCGGCCCACGCCGCCAAGAATGTGGGCCAACGAGCTACCACTGCACTGATCTCGTCTCGCGGTGACGCCGATGCCAACGCCGCTGCGAGAGCATCGAGTGCTTCCTGAGGCTCGGTATTGAGCACCGTCTCCGGTGGGCCGCTGCGTGTGAGATGGATGTCAGACATGGCGCAAGCGTAGACACCGGCTAGTTCAGACGCGCACGCCACTGGTCGATCTGCGTCTGCAGCTTGGTCTGTAGCTGTTCGGGGATCGTCACCAGCGCCGACTCGGCGGCAGCCGCCGCCTCGTGAAGCTGACCGATCTCTGCTGCGGCATAAGCGTGTTGCACATGCTCGCGATGGGTGGCGTCGGGGAAGGCAGCCAACAACGATCGTGCAGCGCGCAGGGTGCGCCGTTCTTGCTGATCTGCGCCGATTGCGGCCAGGTTGGAGAGCATGCGCTTCAGGATCACTGCATGGGGGGTGGGGGCAAGCGATCCCTCGGGCAACAGCGCACCCTGGCCAGCCAGTCGCTGGAACACTTGTGCACAGCCTGCTTCGTCGAGAAGAACGCCGGCATTGAAGGTGTCGATGAAGCCATCAGCGGAACCAACGAGAAAATGGCCCGGCATGCCCACCCCGTGCAGCGAGATGTCGAGCCGCCGCCCGACTTCGATCGTGAGCACGGAAAGCGCGATGGGAATACCCAGCCGTCGCTCGAGCACGCGATGCAGCATCGAGTTGTCCTGGTCGTAATAGTGCTCGCGATTGCCTGCGAAGTGTCGAGCTGGATCGTGCCCAGCGCCGCCGAACAATGCCAAGGCCAGATCGGCGACGGTGGTTGCATCGATCGATGACGCCAGCGCATCGAGCTGATTCTGCACGGCACCGATATCGACCGAAGCGTCGATGGCCGCTGCGATCAGCAGCGCGCCATAGTCGAGATCGCCGACGAGCGACCCATCACCGGTCGCCACCAGGTCGACGAAGGCTCGACGAATCTGGTCCATCCGGCAAGGTTACGCGACAAGGTGCTCGCCAGCACTAGTGTCGACGCCGTGCCCGAGCGCTTTCCCTACCTCGACCATGGTGGTGTGCTGGCCTTTGCTCACCGAGGTGGCACCAGCCGTTGGCCCGAGAACACCATGCCGTCGTTCCAGGATTCCATCGACCTCGGTTATCGCTATCTCGAAACCGATGTACATCTGAGCGCAGACGACGTGCTGTTCGCGTTTCACGACGACAACCTGCTGGCTCGTACTGGTGTGAACGCCAACATCGCCGACCTCGACGCGGCCGAGATCGACCGGCTACTGGTCGACGAGATGGCATCGATCCCCCGCCTCGCTGACGTGTTTCTCACCTGGCCGTTCGCTCGGTTGAACATCGACGCCAAGTCCGACGCCTCGGTCCTGCCGTTGATTGCGTCGATCCGTGCGCATGGGGCCATAGACCGAGTCTGCGTGGGCTCGTTCGTCGACCGTCGAATAAAACTGTGCCGTCAGGAATTGGGGCCGGCTCTGTGCACGTCCATGGGCAAGTTCGAGGCCGCCAGTCTGTGGCTGGCAGCTCGTGGGCTGGGCGACACCGAGCGAATCATCGCTCCGTGTGCGCAAGTTCCTCCTCGCAAGGGAATCGACGTTGTCGATACCGCGCTGGTCGAGGTGGCACATGATCTCGGTATTCAGGTACACGTGTGGACAATTGATGAACCGGACCAGATGCGAGCGCTGCTCGACATCGACGTCGACGGAATCATGACCGACCAACCACGTATTCTTCGAGACGTGTTGATCAACCGTGGTGTCTGGGCACCCGAAGGAGTTCTGCGATGAGCAATACCCCCAAGGACCGACCAGTGGTCCTCGTGCACGGGCTGGGTGGCTCGGCTGCCACCACCTGGCAGAGCAATGGTTGGATGGACCTGATCGCCGATGCCGGCCGACCGGCGGTCGGTATCGACCTGCTCGGGCACGGCACCGCCCAGAAGCCACACGAGCCGGAGGCGTATGCCCACATGCACCAACAAGTGCTCGATCAGCTCGGAGATGTACCGGTCGATGCCATCGGGTTCTCACTCGGCGCTCGAATACTGCTGCAGTGTGCGATCGAAGCCCCGGAACGATTCGCTCGGTTGGTGCTGACCGGGGTGGGCACCAACCTGTTCGAAGCCCGTGGTGATCACCACCAGAAAATCGCGGCAGCAATCGAGGGGAAAGCCGATCCGACCGACCCGTTCAGCCGCTATTTCACCGACTTGGCCAACGACCCCGACGGCGACCCCGATGCGCTTCGAGCCATGCTCAAATCGCCGATGAGCCGGCTCACGCCCGATGATCTGAGCGCGGTGACCATGCCGGTACTGGTTCTTCTCGGCGACAACGATTTTGCCGGCCCGGCCGACCCGTTGGTCGACGCGCTGCCCAACGTTTCCTTCTCCGAACTCAAGCGCTGCGATCACTTCGCGACGCCTCGTTCGATGCAGTGCCTCGATGAAGCGTTGGCTTTTGTCGATGCTGCACCCTTCTGAACACAAGCCGGGCTGAGTGCCTGCCATCCTGAAACGCTGCTGGACACCTATCCTGTTGCGCAGTGATCATGACTGCAACCCAAAAGCGCGGCCACGCCATAAACGGTGACCTGTTCAACCTGCAACATCCCAAGTTGGATCTCGGTGTGCCGTTCACCAGCTTCATCGATGTTGCATTTCGAGGCACCACACACCAGGCGTTCGTTGCTGCTGATCGCAGTGCGTTCTCGTTCGCCAACGCCACGGGTGAGTTCACGGTCGGCGCCTACAGCGGCCATATTCTTGAAACGTTGGATGCCGTCGAAACCCAGGTATCGCATCGTTACCAAGCATTGGTGGCAACACCACACGGCGTATTGTCGACCCACAGCTACGACAGCGTGCCAGGGCTGCTCGCCCTCGTTGGTGCTCTGCGGCCCGACGCCAGTCAGCTGGGAGTCACCATCGATCCCGACGACGAATGCGAATTCACCACCGCGCCACGTGTTGCCATGAACATCGATCGGGTTGGCGTGCTCGAGATCACACCACTCACGGCCGAAGTCATCGATCAGCTGCCGACCTGGCAGGGCAGCGAGGTTACGGGCGGCCAGCTCTACGGCGGTCGATTCACCGACACTGCGGCCTATCTCACCCTGGTTACCGCCACCTGTCGTGTGTTGGCCATGCCTGGCGCCGACGCCCACGAAGATCATGTCGCTCAGGTGATGTCACAGCTCGAGGCCGATTGGCAGGCATGATCGAACTACTCGGTTCGGTCGGCTGGGGCCTGCTGGTGTTCGGGGCCATCACCCATACATGGCATCACCGACAACTACGCAAATTGTTGGCGATGCACCTCGACCATGAACGCATTCCGGCGCTCGCGCTGACCATGATCGAAGCGGGGCTGGCCGTGGCCATCGCCATCGCCTTTCTCGGTGACTTTGCGGCCTTGACCTGGTTCGCGCTGGCGGCGCTCGTGCTGGCGTCGGGTTTCATCGTATGGATCGCACGATTGCTGCTCTCCAACTCGGAGCTCCCGTGCGCATGTTCGTTCAGCGAAGCCCCAACCACCGTCTGGTCCTTGGCGCGGGCGGTCTGTGTTGCGCTGGTCGGTCTGCTCGTCTTTGTCAACGCCGGCAGCGGCGAGCTCGACTCGGCCGAGCGGGTCGCCACTCTGGCGGTGGGATGGGCGGTGGCCGGCGCAATATTCGTGTTGCCCGAGGCCTTGTCCTGGCCCGAGGCCAGCCGTGCCATCTTGGCTCGAGTCGATGCCCACGCCACGTCTGGCAAATCGCCCGGCGCGCCGATATGAATCCCGCAGTGCTCGCAATCGTGCTTGCCGTCGCCCTGATGGGCGTTGCAATCGCGCTCAACCATGCGCAGGCACGACTGGCCCTGGTCGAACTCACCCTGAACGAAGGCCTACCGCCCGGCCACCAAATCCAACCCGCAACCACCAGCGAGGTGTCTGGTGACGTGGGCGCGCTGCTGGGCGAGGGTGTGCATGTCTTCCTATCGAGAAATTGCCATGCCTGCCAGCGACTCATCGATGAATTGCAGCAGGCGACGCTGACTGTCGGAAGCGATTTCCACCTGCGCTACGTCGACCGACCGCGTCCCATAGCCAACGAGGCGGCCGAGCGTGTGGGTGCACTACTCCACAGCCATCAAGCAGAGCTGGCCGTCCAAGCCGGCGCCGATCCCCTGCCGTTCACGGTCGCCGTTGGATCCCACGGCCTGGTTGCCAGCAGCGTGTCCCCGACCATGAAACAACTGGTCACCACCGGCCGAGACGCCGGAATCACCCTGTCTCCGGGTCTGCAATGAGCTTTGAACTGGCCGCAGTGATCATCGTGGCACTGCTCGCTGTGGGTCTGGGTCTGATCTGCTTTCACCTGTTGGGCCGACTGGAGATGCTCGAGCGTTCGGTACAGGGCGGACTACAGCCTCCTACGTCTCGTTTGAGCCGCGAGCAGTTCGAGCGCCGCTTCCGCACGGCTCACGCTCGCAGTGCACTGGCGGCCGAGATCGGTACCGGCGTGATGCTTGTCGTTGGGCCCGAGTACACCGCAGCCAGCGAGCTGGCGGCCACGGTGGATCACCTCGCTCGACCTGACCTGTTCCTGACCCGCCACGTCCACGATATCGATGCCGAACAGCTCGGCATCACGACCACTCCCTACCTGTTCATCGTCGACGGTGAGCGAATACGGGCGGCGCAACCCGTTGCCAGCAGTGCCGACGTTGTGACGGCTGTGAAACACTTCACCTGAACCCGATTCACCCCCAAGGTGCGAGTACCATCGGCAGGTGCGATTTTCCGATCTCGTCGGAGTTGACAAGCGACCAGAACAGGCACCGGCTGCGGTTCGAATCGCAGTCGACACCGATAGCTATCTCAATCAACTCACCGATGACCCCCGCAACAACGGATTTGTCAGCGCGCTCGTGGATCGGCGGCGCAGCAAGCAGATGACGGCCAGCCGCCGTGGTTTTCTGCGAGGCACGCTCGCCGCAGCTGCGGCCACTACCGCGGTCAGCGCGGCGTCGTTGTTCGGACCAGCGCGCAAGGTCGAGGCCCAGAGCGGCATCGTCGGGACCTATCCCCGACGCATCATGCAGTTCTGTCCGCCGTATAACGCCAACGACAACTGCCAACCCGGCTGTGGTTCATCGCCGATCTGTACCGACTGTTGCAGTGGCGATGGCTTCTTCCGCAACGATCCAGGCAACGGCTACACGCTCTACGCCGGTGGGTGCGGCGACGGCGACATCGCCGATGGGTGGCTGTGGCGTTTCAAGGGCAAATGCGGCAGCTGCGCCGAGATCGAGTACCGCTGCAGCGACGGCTACGTCCAGACCGACACCGGTCCTGCGCCGTTCATCTGTCGCTCGGTGACCGACTGCGTTCCCCTGGCCGACGGCGAAGAAGCCGGCCCGGCTCTGGCCGACGCGGCACGTGACACCAATTGGCGTCCTGCTGGAGCGCTCGAGCTTGCTGTCGACCAAGGTGGCTCGGTGTCGATCCAGGGTTGGATCTCCGATGGATCCGGCACACCGGTGCAGATGCGCATTCGATCCAACAACCAGATCGTGCATTGGGGCACTGCTGCGCTGGCGCGCCCCGACATCGCGACCAGCCGTCGCGGCTCGAGTCCCAACGTCGGTTACGGCGTGAGCTTCCCGGTCGAACCCGGCGACTACGAGTTCTGCGTCGACGCCTTGTCCGGTGTCCTGACCGCCACCATTGGTTGTGTACGCCTCGGCGTCGGCAGTGGCCAGTCCGTTCGAGGCGGCGGCCAGACCGGCTCTCTTGCCTCCCCGGCGGCGCCCGACACGACCAGCGATGCCGACGCAAGCGCAGATTCGACTGCAGCGCCAGCCACGCCGACCCCCAGCGAAATCGTGCTTCCGGAACGAGGCGAAGAGAGTGCGTCTCCGACCTACGGTGCAGTGCAGGTCATTCGCCGTAGTGGGGCCACAACGGGCTTCGTGTCGGGATGGGCTGGTGATGCCGACGTCGACGAACCCGCCATTGTCGAAGTGTTCGTCAACCGTGAATCGGCCGCACTTGCCCGGGCTGATCTGCCGCGACCCGACGTGGCTGCTGCATTCTCATCGCTGCGCTCGGCCACCGGCTTTGCCGTGTCGTTTCCGCTCCCGCCCGAGGCTGCCACCGTCCGCGTGGTCGCCGTCAGCCCCGATGACGGATATCGCCAGCCCCTCGGTTCCCAGGTCCTGGCTGCAGACACCGAAGAAGCAGCCCCAGAAGTCGACGGGCGCCCCACAGCCAGCGGTCCATCGGCTGGGGTCTCTAACGTGGTGTACGGCGGTATCGATGCCATGGAGATAATCACCGAGGGTGTCGCCATCACCGGGTGGACGTTCGACCCCAACGATCGCGATCGAGTCATCGATGTTCAAGCGAGCGCGGCAGGTGTACGAGCCGTGGGCACGACTGGTCTGGACAACCCCGCTGCACAGCAGATCTACGGCGTCGATGCCACGTGCGGCTTCGAGCTGATGCTGGAGCTGCCTGCTGGTCTTCACGATGTCGAGGTCTCGGCCATCGGCGCCAACGGTGCCGCCACTGTCATCGGCCTGCAAACCGTTGCGGTGGCATGACCACGCCGCTGCCACCGCAGAGCGCACGAACCGTGCGCTTTCGCGGCAGCAGCGCCAGTCACCGCGTCCAGCAGCTGACCGGGGCGGCCGCCGTTGTCGTAGTGGCCCTGCTGGCTCTCGCCGGGCTCATCTCGGCGCTGCCCGCGCTCGTGTTCTTTGCTGTGGGTGCCGGTGCCGGCTATTCGCTGTCGGGTTCGGTCTGAAGCGTCAACAGCGCGTTGATGCTGCATCGACACGCCGGGCCTGCGGTCGCAGGTTCCTATACCGCCGGCGCTGTCAGCGGCGCGCTCGTCAGCGGCAGCTCGCTCTTCGTGCTCAGCGGGCTGCTGGCCCCGATTCCGGATGCAGCTCGCCAGGTGATTGCCCTCGGGCTGGTTTGCATTCTGCTCTTTCATGCGCTCGGCATCGTTTGCCTCGAACTACCACAGCGGGCGTATCAGATTCCGCGCGAGACTTTCACCGATGACCCCCCACGGGCGGCTTTCAGGTTCGCTTTCGAACTCGGTACCGGAGTTCGCACCTTCATCACTGCGGTGTCTCCTTACGCCCTGGCGGTATTGCTGCTCTTGGGGCTACCCCGCAGTCTCACCGACGCTGCGTTGGCTGCGACAGCAGCCGCTGTCGGCTACGGCCTGGGCCGCTCGGTCGTTGTCGCCAGCCAGAGCATGCGTCGCACGGTTGCGGTCGAACACCCGGCTCAGTGGTTGCGCGCCGCAGATCTATTGTCACTGCTCACGGCACTCGCTGCGCTGATCGTTCTGTAGCCCAGGACTGCAATGGTGATCGTCTGGCTCCTCGTGGGCCTCATACCGATAAGCCTGAGCCTGTGGGCGTTACTCGACGCGGCCCGTCGACCACCGTGGGCATGGTCTTTTGCCGGTCGAAGTCAGCTGGCTTGGCTCGGAGCCATTGCGTTCGGCGTGTTCTTGTTGTTGTTCGGCATGGCCATATCGATTTGGTACCTGGTGCGAGTCCGGCCTGATATCGCGGCCGTAGAAGCCGGAGACTTCCGGGGTATCGAACCGAACTGACCAGTCGCGATCAGCGCAGCTGCTGGGCCGACGGCTGCAGCGGCACGGGCAGCTGGGTTGCGCCGGTCAGGGCTTCGTCGACCGCCGCCGCGCAGGCACGGCCTTCGGCAATGGCCCACACGATGAGGCTCTGACCGCGACCCATGTCGCCACACACATACACGTGGTCGACGTTGGTTTCCCAGCGGTCGTTTCGGTCCACGTTGCCGCGATCGGTCAGCTCGATACCGAACTGCTCGATCATGGGTGACTTCTCGGGTCCGGTGAATCCCATGGCCAACATGACGATCTCGGCGGGGAATTCTTCTTCGGAGCCCTCGACGGGTTCGAAGCTCATACGGCCGTCGGTGATGATCTGCTCGACCCGAACGGTTTTGAGTGCCCGCACATTGCCGTTGTCGTCGCCCACGAACTCGACGGTGTTGATAGCGAACTCGCGCTCGCCGCCTTCTTCGTGTGCCGACGAGGTGCGGTGCTGCAACGGCCAGGTCGGCCAGGGGGTGGAGTCGGCGCGGTCCGCCGGTGGCCGGGGCATGATCTCGAACTGGTGAATCGAGCGAGCACCATGGCGATGTGACGTACCCAAGCAGTCGGCGCCGGTGTCGCCGCCGCCGATGATGACCACGTTCTTGTCGTGGGCCGAGAACGGGTGCTCGGCCAGGTCGCCTTCTTGCACCCGATTGGCGGGCGGCAGGAACTCCATGGCTTGGTAGATGCCTGTGAGTTCGCGGCCCGGGATGGGCAGATCTCGCCATTGGGTGGCGCCAGCGGCGAGCACCACGGCGTCGAATTCCTCGGTCATCTCAGCCGCAGTGACGTCGACGCCGATCTCGGTGCTGCACCTGAACTCGACGCCTTCGGCTTCCATCTGTTCGAGTCGGCGGTCCAGGAACTTCTTCTCCATCTTGAACTCGGGGATGCCGTAGCGCAGCAGACCACCAGCGCGATCGGCGCGTTCGAAGCACACCACGGCGTGACCAGCACGGCGCAACTGTTGCGCGGCGGCGAGTCCAGCAGGACCGGAGCCGACGACCGCAACCTTCTTGCCGGTTTCATGGGTAGGGGGAATCGGCACGATCCAGCCGTTGTCCCACGCATGTTCCACGATGGTCAGCTCGACGAGCTTGATGGTGACCGCATCGTCACTGATGCCGAGCACGCACGCCGACTCACACGGCGCCGGGCACAGTCGCCCGGTGAACTCGGGGAAGTTGTTGGTGGCATGCAGCCGGTCGATCGCTTCTTCCCACTTGTCGTTGTAGACCAGGTCGTTCCAGTCGGGAATCAGATTGCCCAGCGGGCAACCGTTGTTGCAAAACGGAATGCCGCAGTCCATGCATCGGCTTGCCTGGGCCTTGAGTTCGGCTTCCTCGAAGTTCTTGTAGAGGTAGACCTCTTGCCAGTCTCCCACCCGAATGTTGGCTGGCCGGCGGCTCGGCCAACGTCGGCCATGGTGCATGAAACCCTTTGGATCACCCATTACTCGTCCCCTTCTCTGCTGCTTTGGTGCTGCTTCTCTGGTGCTGCTTCTTTGGCGCTTCCACTACTGAGCGGTTGCCATCACGGCGGCGTCGGGATCGACACCGAGTCGTTGGGCGGTGGCAAGAGCTTCGAGCACGCGCTTGTACTGGCGGGGAATCACCTTTCGGAACTTCTCGCGTTCGGTTTCCCATTCGGCGAGCAACCGCTGGCCGCGACTGCTGTTGGTGTAGGCAACATGTTTTTCGATATCGCCCTTGATCAGGTCGAATTCTTCTTCGGTCGGGTGCTCGACGTCGACCATGTCCATGTTCACCCGGGTACGGAACGTGTTGTTCGAGTCATAGACGAACGCTCGGCCACCGGACATACCCGCGCCGAAGTTACGACCTGCCGATCCAAGGATTACGGCGCGACCGCCGGTCATGTACTCACAGCCGTGGTCACCTATGCCCTCGGCAACGGCGATGCCACCCGAATTACGGACGCAGAATCGCTCGCCCACATGGCCTTGGAAGTACGCCTCACCCGCAGTGGCGCCGTACAGACACACGTTGCCGGCAATCACGTTGTCTTCGGGTTCATAGGCGGCGTCGGCAGGTGCTTGCACCACGACCTTGCCCCCGGACAAGCCCTTGCCCACGAAGTCGTTGGCGTCGCCGGTCAGGTTGAGCGTGATGCCTTTTGGCATGAACGCACCCAGGCTGTTTCCGGCCGAGCCGGTCAGCGTGACACTTATGGTGTCGTCGGGTAGCCCCTGCGCACCCCAGCGGGTGGTGACCTCGAATCCGGTCATGGTGCCCACGGTGCGGTTCACGTTGGCGATCGGCAGGTCGATCTCGACCGCTTCGCCCCGCAGAATTGCTGGCTGGGCTTGCTCGATGATGGTCATGTCGAGCGCCTTCTCGAGACCATGATCCTGAGTCGTGGTGCACGAGCGAGCCGCGCCGTCGGCCAGTTCGGGCAGATACAGAATCGACGAGAGGTCGAGACCCTGTGCCTGCCAGTGATCAGATGCGTCGGTCGTGTCGAGGAGTTCGACGCGACCCACAGCTTCTTCGATCGAACGCAGGCCAAGCGACGCCAAGAGCTCGCGCACTTCTTCGGCGATGAACATCATGAAGTTCACGACATGGTCGGCGCGACCGGTGAACTTGTTACGTAGTTCCTTGTTCTGGGTGGCAACGCCCACTGGGCAGGTATCGAGATGGCAGACCCGCATCATCACACAGCCCATGACAACGAGCGGTGCGGTGGCGAAACCGAACTCTTCGCCGCCGAGGAGTGCCGCAATCAGCACGTCGCGCCCGGTCTTGAGCTGGCCGTCGACCTGCACCACGATGCGATCTCGCAGATCGTTGAGCAGCAACGTCTGCTGGGTTTCGGCCAGGCCGAGCTCCCATGGTGTACCCGCATGCTTCATTGAAGTGAGGGGCGAGGCTCCGGTGCCACCATCGTGGCCCGAGATCAGCACTACATCGGCGTGCGCTTTCGACACGCCCGCAGCAACCGTGCCCACGCCGAACTCGGACACGAGCTTGACGTGGATGCGTGCCTTGGGGTTGGCGTTCTTGAGATCGTGGATCAGCTGCGCCAGATCCTCGATGCTGTAGATGTCATGGTGAGGCGGCGGAGAGATCAGCTCGACCGCCGGGGTCGAGTGACGCACCTCGGCGATCCATGGCCACACCTTGTGACCGGGCAGCTGGCCACCTTCGCCGGGCTTGGCGCCTTGAGCCATCTTGATCTGGATGTCTTCGGATTGCACCAGATACTCGCTGGTGACACCGAAGCGACCCGACGCTGCCTGCTTGATGGCGCTGCGGCGCGAGTCACCGTTGGCGTCGGGCACATAGCGGTGTGCCGCCTCGCCACCTTCGCCGGTATTGGACTTGCCGCCGATGCGGTTCATGGCAATGGCGAGTGTCTCGTGGGCTTCGGCCGAGATCGAGCCGTACGACATGGCGCCAGTGGCGAAGCGCTTGACGATGTCTTCGGCTGGTTCCACCTCGCTGAGCGGAATGGGTGTGGCGTCTTCGGTGCGGAACCGGAAGAGCCCGCGCAGCGTGGCCAGGTGGGTCGACGCATCGTCGACTGCGGCCGTGTATTGCTTGAAGATCTCGTATTTGCCTTCGCGGGTAGCGTGCTGCAGGCGGAACACCGTTTCGGGGTTGAACAGGTGGTATTCACCTTCGCGACGCCATTGGTACTCGCCGCCGACTTCGAGATCGCGGTGGGCTCGCTCTGATGGCTCTTGGGGGTAGGCAAGCGCGTGGCGAGCCAACACGTTGTCGGCGACCTGCTCGAAGTTCACGCCACCAATACGGCTCTTCGTGCCGGTGAAGCACTCGTCGATGATCTCTTCGCCGATGCCGATCGCTTCGAATATCTGGGCGCCGATGTAGCTCTTGACCGTGGATATGCCCATCTTGGACATGACCTTGAGCAAGCCTTTGTCGAACGCCTTCACATAGTTCAGATGGGCTTGGGCTGGTGTGAGATCTTCAGGCAAGCCGTACATCTCGTTGGCCAGCAGATCATCGATCGACTCGAACGCCAAATACGGGTTGATGGCGTTGGCCCCGTAACCCAGTAGCACAGCGGCGTGATGTACTTCGCGCGCTTCGGCGGTCTCGACGACCAGACCGACGCGACTGCGAGATTTGGTACGAACGAGGTGATGATGCACGGCACCGGTGGCCATGGCGATCGGCACGCCCACGTTGTCGGCATCGGTGCCACGGTCGCTCAGAACAACGATGTTGGCACCGTCGACGATGGCATTGTCGACTGCGTCGCGCACCCGATCGAGTGTGGACCGCATACCACTTGCGCCGTCGCCGGGGCGATAGAGCGTGGAAATGATCGCCGACTTGAATCCGGCATCGTTGGGGCCGTCGTTGAGCGCAGCGATCTGGGCTAACTCGGCATTCTCGAGCACGGGGTGCTCGACCACGATCTGATGGCAGGACAGGGGCGAGCGCTCGAGCAGATTGTCTTCGGGACCGATCCACGACAGGGTGGCGGTGATGACCTCTTCGCGCATGGCATCGAGAGGCGGGTTCGTGACCTGGGCGAACAATTGCTGGAAATAGTCGAACAGCAGCCGCGATCGGTTCGACAGCACCGCCACCGGGGTGTCGGTACCCATCGAACCAATGGCCTCCTTGGCGGTTTTGGCCATGGGGGCAACCAGCAACTTGAGTTCTTCGTGGGTGTAGCCATAGGCCTGTTGGCGTGCTCGCAGCGTTTCGGTGTCGGTGCGGGCGGCTCCGGCCGGCAGGTCGGCGAGCGACGCTTGGTGAAGATCGAGCCACTCGCGATAGGGCTTACCCGAAGCCAGACCGATCTTGATCTCGTCGTCGCGAATGATGCGCCCTTGGCTGGTGTCGATCAGGAACATACGCCCCGGTTGCAGGCGTCCCTTCTCGATGATCTTGTGGGCGGGCACGTCGACCACGCCGACCTCGCTGGCCATGATGACCATATCGTCGTCGGTCACCCAGTACCGGCTGGGACGCAGACCATTGCGATCGAGCACGGCGCCCATGACGGTGCCGTCGGTGAATGCAATCGAGGCCGGTCCATCCCAAGGTTCGATCTTCGACGCGTGGAACCGGTAGTAGTCGCGGATCTCCTCGGGCATCGACTCGTGGTTCTCCCACGGTTCGGGGATCATCATCAGGACCGCTTCGGGAAGCGAATAGCCGCCGAGGTGAAGCAATTCGAGTGCTTCGTCGAAGGTGGCAGTATCGCTGTTGCCAGGCGTGCAGATCGGGAACAGCTTCTCGATATCGTCGCCGAACTCTTCGCTGGCCAGCAGCGCCTCGCGAGCGCGCATCCAGTTGGCATTGCCTTTGACGGTGTTGATTTCGCCATTGTGAGCCACAAACCGGTACGGGTGCGCCAACGGCCACGACGGGAATGTGTTGGTGGAGAATCGGCTGTGCACCAACGCAATGGCGCTCTCGAAGTTGGGGTCGGCCAGATCGGGATAGAACGCACCCAGCTGCGGGGTCGTCAACATGCCCTTGTAGACCAGCGTGCGACTCGACAGGCTCGAGAAGTACACACCATCGTGGGCTTCGCTGGCCCCACCCATGGCCTCGTTGATCTCGCCGGGGCCAGCCGTCAGGTGAATGTCGTGCTCGATGCGCTTGCGCACGATGTAGGCCTTGCGCTCGAGGGCCATTCCGCTGAGCAATGTGCCGTCGCCATCGCCAGCTGACACGAAGAGCTGGCGGAATCGAGGCATGGTCCGGGCAGACGCGCCGCCCAAGATATTCGGATCGACCGGCACATCGCGCCAACCGAGCACCGTCACGGACTCTTCGCGGCAGATCCGCTCGATTTCGGCTTCGCCGTCGGTCGCGGTTGCTCCGTCTTGGGGAAGAAAGCCGATACCGGCGGCGTAGCTACCCTCGGCCGGTAAGTCGAAGTCGACCACCGATCGAAAGAACTTGTCGGGCATCTGCACCAGCAAGCCAGATCCATCGCCCGAGTTGGGATCTGCGCCGACTGCACCGCGGTGCTCGAGTTTGCACAGCGCGCCCAGCCCGGTCTGCACGATCTCGTGGCTTCGTACGCCACGCAGATTGACAACGAAGTTGACACCGCAGGCGTCGTGTTCAGCCGCCGGGTCGTACAGGCCCTGTCGGGCGGGAAGGCCGCGCCCAGAAGAACCCAGCGGTGACGACGAACGCGAGCGATCAAGCATGTTTTCTGACAATCTCATTCTCTTTGGATTGAATTGGATTGGGGAAAGGCCGCGACACCGAGGCCCGCGAGTTCGCTAGTTTACCCGCCTGACCCCTGAGGTACCCAAGCTGACTGCGTCACTTTACCGCGAGGGTGGGCACACGAGTGCCACGCTCGGGCGGGGTACTACGCTCGGGTTCGATGGACACACGAGCAAGCCTCTCCCCTGCCGACCGCGCTGCGGCCACTGATTTCATGGATTTCGTAGCGGCGTCGCCTACCCCGCTGCATTGTGTGGCCGAGGCCACACGACGTCTCGAAGCAGCGAACTTCGAGGCGGCTGATCCCATGGCCAAGACCAATGCGGCCGGCTTTCGCTCTCGGGCGGGCTCCTTGATTGCGTGGCGCACCAGCAAGAAGGCCGGTGCTGTTCGGGTCATCACCGCTCACACCGACAGCCCGAATCTGCGCATCAAGCCCCGCCCCGATGGGGTCACTGCCGGTGCTCGCCAGCTCGGGGTCGAGGTCTACGGCGGTGCGCTGATCAACAGCTGGCTCGACCGTGATCTGGGTCTGGCCGGAGAAGTCATCACCAAGGCGCCCAAGACAGGGCGCCGCAAGTCAACAGGCGAAGTCGTGCCGCACCTGATGAAGATCGATCGCCCGGTGCTGCGCATTCCGCAGCTGGCGATTCATCTCGACCGCGAGATCAACACCAAGGGTCTGAAGCTGAACAAGCAGACCGACCTGAAGCCGATCTGGGGGTTTGCCGGCGACGACGACGAGGCCACTGCGCTGAATGACCTGCTCGCGTCGTATCTCGACGTGGCCGCCGACGACATCGTGTCGTTTTCGTTGATGACCCACGATGTCGTGCCGCCTGCGCTCGGCGGCTGGCACGACGAGTGGATTGCATCGCCCCGCATCGACAATCAGCTGTCGTGCTGGGCTGGCATTCAGGCGCTGATCGACTGCGACGCCCCGGGCACCCAAGTGGTCGCACTGTTCGACCACGAAGAGGTCGGCAGCACCAGCGCCACCGGCGCCGATTCCATGCTGCTCGGCAACGTGCTCGATGCACTCACTGCCGGAGCCGATAGGAACTCGCTGGTCATCTCGGCCGATTGCGCCCATGCCACCCACCCCAACTTCGCCGATCGCCACGATCCCGATCACCACATCTTCATGAACGGTGGGCCCGTCATCAAGGTCAACGCCAACGAGCGCTACGCCACCACGGCCATGGGTCACGCCTTGTTCGCCAAAGCCTGCGACCAGGCCGATGTACCCCACCAGGTCTTCGTCAGCCGCACCGACATGGCCTGCGGTTCGACCGTCGGCCCGGTGACTGCGGCGCGAACCGGACTCGACACCGTCGACGTCGGCGCACCACAGCTCGCCATGCACTCGATTCGCGAAATGACGGGCTCAGCCGACCCCGGCATGTTCAAAGCCGCGCTGACCACCGCACTGGCTGGCTGAGGGGTTCGCCAGCAATGACAGCTGCATCTCAGATCGGTCCCGACCTACTCTTCGAGGTCGTGCTTGCCGTGGACACTGTCGGCAGGGTGCCGGTCGATCAGATTCCGGGTTGGCTACGGCTTCTCGACAGCAGTGTCGATCCGCAAGAGTTTCTCTCCACCCTGATCGGTGATGGCTATGTCCTTCGTCCCGAGGGTGAGAACGGCCTCTATGGCCCGCTCGGTCGAGGCCGCAAGCTGCTTCGTGACATGCCTGACCGTGTTGGGCGCCTGGCAACAATCTTGTGGCGCGAGAACAAGGAAGCTGAAGCATCACTCACATCGGATCACACCACTGCCATCTGTGCATGTGAAACCACCGCAGAAGCCCGGCGTGTACTCATCGCCGAACCATTTGGCCTGACCGCAGATCAGGCCAACCACCTACTGGTGACCATGCAGCTCCAGTGTCTGACTCAGGAGCATCGAAGGACTGCATCAGAAGATGCTTCCCGTGACAGTGACATTCGAACACCCCCTGCTGAGCCGTGGGAGGTGGAACGTCGTCCGCATGTCGTGGCTGAGCTACAGCTCCTCGACGAAGCTCCCGAACATGTCTGTGGCGAGAACGCCTTCGTGCTCTTCCAACCCCAGGTCGGGCGAGTTGAAGTGGGCAATCCTCTCCCCGACGACGACATCTGGAATCATCTCAGCGGCGATCTGCGATACACCGTCGTGGCATCTCTGAGCGGCGGACTGGCCTGCGGCGGTGGCCGGCCATGGGACAGCGAGGAACTCGATTGGAGCTACCGCGAACCCGGGACCAGCACAAACCCGAGTGAGACCGCCTACATCGTTATCGGTCAGATCCCGCCCGAGTTCACCTCGGTCCAGGTCCTGCAAGGACGCGCGCCTCGAACCCAGACACCCATCAACCGGACAGCAGTACTCCCGCTCGACAACAAGGCTGGCCATCAGATAACTGTGTTCGGCGTCGACGCCACGGGCGAAAGAACCGTTCTGTTCAAACGTCCCTGATCGTCTAGCCACACCATGCGCCCTCGCCGCCTCGCGTTGCGCCTACATCCGTCACCCAAAGCTCCGTGACTGGCCTGCTGCCTCGGAACGCTACGCCGTCTTTCTGAGCGCCAGACCGATGATCGGAGCATGCGGACTGCCAACCGGGTTCGACAACCGTGTTCCCGCAACGAACCGCTGATTTCACCGGATCCGAGATCGGGGTTGCAGTTCCGAACATCAGCACATCATCAGGGCACTCTTCCACGACAGCCAAGGCAACCCCATCGACGCCACCAACCGACGCCGCCACCAACCGACGCCGCCACCCCACCCGCCGCCAGAAGCGCCTCGTGAAAGCACGCGACCGCCATTGCATCGACTGCGGACGGCACGACCTACTGGAGTACGACCACCAACCTGCCTACGAGCAAAACCGCCACACCATCACCACCGAACTCAGGCTTCGGTGCGCACCATGTCATGCCCAACGGCACCAGGGCGAGCGGCGCCAGCAAGAGTGAACCTCTGGATGGTGAAGCCGGGCGCAAAGCCGTGCCGTTCGAGATTGCGCTGCGACGCTCCCCCACTGGCTGCCGTGGTCATGGCCAGATCGCACCCCATTGCTCGAGCCTGGTTCATTCGGTAGCGCAGTAGCGCAGCCTGAACACCTCGTCGGCGTTCGGCCGGAACGGTTGACATTCCGCCGAACATGGCCACGCCGTCGCACATGGTCATGGTGGCGCAGCCGACTGGCCGTCGGTCGGCCTGGTCGAAAGCCACGGCCATGGATTCGTTGTCGAGCGCATGAGCTGCGGCGGCGAAGGCATCCGATGCTTTGCGAGCTTCACTGCCTGTATGGGCCCAGCCTGTGGCACTCGTTTCTTGCCAGAGGCGAAGGTCAGCCTCCGATTCGACTGGGTGGATGGCCAGATCAACAGTGGCGTCGATGACTGGAGCCATGACGGGTCTCGTCAAGATGGTGATGTCGGCGTTCTGGTCGCGCACGAACCCTCGAGCTCTGATTAGGCGGACGCTCTCGACGAGCGTTGCTGGTAGTACTTCGATCGCCGGTGCGACCCCCACGGCAGCGCTCCGCTCTATGAGCAGATCGAGATCGTCTGTGGTGAGTGCTTCGTCGATGCCAGCGACCACGGCCTGGTTGATGTACATCCCGGCGCCGGCCAGCACCATCCAGCCACCCGCAAATGGATGGATCTCGCTGCCCCATGCCGGCTCTCGCGACGCGAGCGAACGGGTGTGTGCCACTGCGTTGGCCGCCCGCACACGTAGGGCTCGCTCGCCAGAGTCATCCATAGCTCAAGCAACGCCCTTGGCGGTAACAATGACCACTGCCCAGAAGCCGCGGCCCTCGCCGGTGAACACGACGACTCGAGCTCCATCGTCCATCTGCGCCTGGGTGAGATGCCGCGAACCCTGTGTACTCACTTTCGCCGATTGCCATGTCGCCCCCTGCTGTCCAGCAGCTCAACCGTAGACCCGCCGACGGAACACGTTCGCACCGGTCGTGGTTGTCGAACTCCTCTCGATGGGGTGCGGCGGCGATCAGAACGCATAGGGGCGCTGCTAATGCTTGGCGAACCAGTTGCGGAGCGAGGCTGCGGGCGTGGCGAACATAAGCAGCATGGCGAAGAGTTCCAACCGACCGACAAGCATCAAGACCATCAGCACCCCGCGAGCGAATCTCGACTCGAAGAACAAGAAATTCGACGTCGGGCCCGCCTCGCCCAGGGCCGGGCCCATATTGGACATGGCCGAGATGGCACCGCTGATCGATTCTTCGAACGGTGCGCCGGTGGCCGTGATGAGCAGCGTGCCGAGCAGCGTTATCGCCAAGAAGGTGGTCAAGAAGCCGATGATGCGATGCACATTGTCGGTCGGCACCGGTGCCTGGCCGAGCTTGACCGGCACCACTCTCGAGGGGTGTTGCAGCTTCTTCACGCTTCGTACCGCATAGCTGAACGCCACCTGAGCTCGGAAAACCTTGATGCCCCCAGCGGTCGAACCGGCGCTGCCGCCGATGACCATGATCAGCAACAGGACCAGCTGCAGCGGCGGGCTCCAGAGCACGTAGTTGCCCAAACTGTCGGCCCCACGCGCATTCCCGAAGCCACCGCTCGAAGCCAGGGTCACGACATTGAATGTCGAGTCGCGCAACGACGCCGTGAATCCGCTGTCGACAAGTCGACCCTGCGTGTCGCGAACGTCTTGTAACCAATTCAGCAGCGTCGCAAAGCTGATCGCCGCCACGGTGATGTAGACGTACATGCGTGTGTCGGGCGACCGCTTGTAGCCAGCTATTTCCCCACGCAGAGCGCGGTAGTGCAGGGTGAAGTTGACACCGCAGATGAACAAGCCGAACACGATGATCGTCTCGACCAGCCATGAATCGAAATGGCCGACCGACGAGTTGTAGGGCGAGAAGCCGCCGGTAGACGACGTGGTCAGGGCATGGGCCACCGCGTCGTACAGGCTGGGACCGGGCACGGCCCACAGCAGCGCAGCCACCAACAGCGTGACTCCCAGGTAGATCTTCCACAGGGTCCGAGCCGTCTCGCTCACGCGCGGCGCCAGTCGGTCCGTGGAAAGACCGGGGGCTTCGGCCGACATCAGCGACAAGCCACCAACGCCGAGCAACGGCAGCACCGTCACCGCCAGAACGACCATGCCCATGCCGCCGTAGAACTGGGTGATCTGGCGCCACATGAGAATGCCGGCGCCGTTGCGTTCGATGTCATTCAGCACCGTGGAGCCCGTAGCGCTGAAGCCGCTGACTGCTTCGAACAGTGCATCGTCGAACCGCGCCCAGCCGAACATCGAACCTGCGGCATACGGAATTGCTCCAACGATCGAGCAGGCAATCCAACTGAACGCAACCGAGGAGAAGACACTTCGGGTCGACAGTCCCCCAGCCACCGAGGTGGGGAACCACAGGAGCAGACCAGCCAGGACGGCAACCGCCAGCGCCAGCACCAATGCCCATTCGTCGTGCGATGTTGTGGAGCCCCACTCGATGGCCAGTGCCACCAACAGGCCTGGGGTCAGAAAGAGTAGCGAGAGACCCACCACATGCGCGGTGGGCGCCGCCACGTAGCTATGGCGGGCCTTGCGGCTCACGAAACCTTCGCGATCGTTGGTTCGCCCGGTGCGGATGCTCAAGGTCATGGTGCGCGTCGCAGACGTTGAGTGTTGGCCAGTCGAGAGACGCCAGCACCAACCGCAACGAATGCCGGGTACATGAATACACGGCCGGTCAGCATCACCGGCATCAACGCCGCTCGCTCGGGTCGACTCATGTCGGCGGCGGTAACAACGCCACCCGTCTCGCCAAAGCCGGGGCCGGTGGTGCTGATTGCACTGATGGTGAGCGTGATGGCTTCAGTGATGCCCCCGCCGGCCAGAGCCAATACCAGCGACGCGGCAGCACCCAACGTCATGACATAGACCATCTGGGCATGCATGCGATCAACAGACGCTTCGCTGATGGTCGAGCGGCCGACCTTCACCGTACGTACCGACCGTGGATGCAGCTGGCGTTGCAACTCGCGCCATACGAATTGCGCCATGCCGATGATGCGGATCCACCGCAGTCCGCCCGATACCGAACCAGCGGTGCCACCCACCACGAGGAGCACCAACAAGAGTGTGGCCGCGCCCGGTTGCCAGCTTCCCCAGTTCGAAATTCGGTGGCCCGTTGTGGTCATGACCGACACGACGGTGAACAGGGATTCGCGCAAACCCCGCCAAGCGCCGATATCGGCCTCATTGCGCAACCACCAGATCCACAGCGTCGCGGCGGCGACCACCGCCAGGAAGACCTGCAGTTCGAAAGCGCGTCGCGTCTCCTGAATCTTGCGGCGCCACAACAACCAGGCAAAGGCGACCGAGGACCCGGCGCCGAGCATGGCCACAACCAGCACTGCCTCGATGGCGACCGAGTCGAAGTGACCAATCGAGTCGGCGTGAGTCGAGAACCCACCCGTAGACACTGTCGACAGAGCATGAGCCACCGCGTCGACGGGACCCATGCCGACGATGAACAGGACAACGGCGACAACGCCGGTGACGATGCAATAGATCGTGCCCACCCGCCGGATGGCTTGCATGGGTCGGGTGGCGAGCGCGTCGCGGCTTCGTGCTCGGCGTTGCGGGCCCCCGGCCAGCTCGCGAGAGCCGCCGATGAAGGGCAAGAGACCAACGGCAAGGGCGATGGCGCCGATGCCACCGAGCCATTGGGTGGCCGACCGCCAAATGAGAACACCAGTACCCAGATCAGCTGGATCATCGAAGATCGTGAGTGCGTTCGTGCTCACACCAGCCACCGACTCATAGAGCGCATCGTCGACACGCCCGATCGAACCTGTCGCCAGGTAGACGACGGTCGAAATCGCTGCCACCAGGATGAAGCCACACACGACAGCACTCATCGTTGCCACCGGTCGCAACGCCGTGGTCGAGAACGGACGTCGCAGCAACGTTGCGCCCGCCAGCCCACAGATGATTGCAGCTACGCCGAGCACTATCAGGTCACGAATGCTGTCACCAATGGCGAAGATGGCGCTGATGGCCAGCATTGCTCCCGACAGGCCGAGTGCCAGTCCGGTAGTGCTGCCGTACACGCCGATCGGCTGAGCAACACCACGGCGTGTGTCCGAGAAGGTCTCGGATGTGGTCGTGGTCTTCATGGCGGGTGCGTGGCGGACGGTTTCGACAGCGATCGGCTGCCGGGTCAGGAACCGGAGAAGAGCCGGCTGAGGCGATCGACATCTTTGCCGTGCGCCACGAACACGACATGGTCGAACGCTTGCAGTTCGGAGTAGCCCCGGCCGATCTGCGGCTTACCATCTCGCACGATCGCAGCGATCAGCGTGTCGTGAGGCAGGCCGAGGTCGGCGATCTTCTTGCCGTTTGCGGCCGAGCCGTGACCGACTTCGACCTCGTAGATCTCTATGTCATCATCGAGTGATGTGGCCACGGCGGTGACCCCACCGTGCATGGTGCGAAGCACTTCGTTCGCGCTTGCGGTTCGTGGTGAGATGGCTACGTCGACGCCGGCGTCGCGCAACAGATGACGAAGCTCGAGACGATGCAACACCGCAATGGTCTCTTTGGCGCCCGCCTTCTTGGCGAACAAGCAGGCCAGAATGTTGGCATCGTCTTCGCCTGTAAGGGCAATGACGGCGTCGTAGCTGCCAACGTCTTCTTCTTCGAGAAGTGATGCGTCGGTGATGTCACCAAGGAGAACGAGCACGCCATCGAGTTCGTCGGCCAGCTCTCGTGCTCGTCGGTCGCTGCGATCGATCATGGTTACGACATGGCCTTTGGAGACCAACGCTCGAGCGAGAATCTCGCCGGTACGTCCGCCGCCGAGCACCATGATGCGGTGCGCTTCGCTCGTGTGGAGGCCGAGCTGTCGCATCACGTCGGCGCGCGCCCGTGTCTTACACACGACACGCACGTTGTCGCCGACCTGCAACTCGTGATCCCGGCGAGGCACGATGGTCCTGTTGTCGCGGGTGATGGTGCACACGATGAAGTCCCAGTCCGGGTCATAGCGCGCTGCTATCTCGCTCAGCGTTTGTCCTACGAACGGTGCGCTCTCTCCCAGGCTGGCGCCGATCATCAGCACCTCGTTGTCTGCCAGACGCGCGATCTCGATAGCGCCTGGGTAGGCCAATAGGTCGAGCACCTCGCGGGCAACCGCATCGTCGGGGTCGATGACCACATCGGCGCCAACGGCTTCGTGCAGCCGCTGCGCCCGGCTGCCGCGCAGGCCGGGGGTTTCGAGCCGAACCACCCGGCGTTCGACGCCTTCGAGTTTGGCGAGCAGCGAGGCGACCAGGTTGACTTCGTCGATCGACGTGGCGGCGACCAAGAGATCTGCTTCGGTTATGCCTGCAGCACGCATGACCTCGGGGTCGGTTGCACTGCCATGCACGATCGAAACATCGAGCAATTTGTCGATTTGGGCAATGCGATCTGCGTTGGCTTCGATGACGGTGACATCGCTGCCTTCACGGGTGAGCAGCTGGGCCACATGGGTACCGACTTCGCCGGCTCCTACAACGATTACTCGCACGACCCCCATCCTTGCGGGTCACAGTGCAAATGCGTCGGCTTTCGGGGGTGTTTCTCACGGCGATGCGAGCAGTCACGAAAGGAACCGAACACCGAGATCGGTGACCAAGATCGGCATGATGACGTCGTGCTTCTCGGTCGGCACACGAGCGACGCGCTGCGGCTCGAACCCCACACCGACGATCTGGCAGTGCGCGCCTGCCAGATAGCGGTCGAAAAACCCGCCACCTCGACCCATGCGGTTACCCATGGCGTCGAACGCCGCAAGTGAGACCAGCACGCAATCCGGTCGCACGACCGACGAGTCGGCAAGCGGCGGAACGGCAATGCCGAAGCGTCCGCTTTCGAGCTCCATGTCACTACTCCATTTGCGAAAGTGCATGGTGTGATCTGCGGGATCGTCTTCGAGCGCAGGCAGGGCAACGTCCTGGCCCCGCTGCCACAACTTCTGGACGAGTGGGGTGAGATCGGGCTCGCCGTCGTGAGCCATGAAGACCCCGATCGTTGGCAGCGCCAGGGCTTGTAGTGAGCCGAGGTGACCCACAAGAGACTGTTCCCGTGCGACCCGTTCTGCACCGACGATGGCATGGCGTGCGGCTCGGCCTGATCGGCGAACGGCATCTCGATCAGGTGAACCCGACATGGCGCTGACTCTAGAACGCGCGCTACACAACAACAATCTGCGGAAAGTCGCGCAGGAATCGCGACTAAACAAACTCCAAGCATTACATTGCGTCTCGGACGGGTGGGCAATACCATCCGGTCGCTGTAACCACGACGCGAGAGGGAAACGTCAACGTGGACGCCATTCCGTACCTAGCCGGAGGTAGTGCTGTAGCAGCACTCGCCCTGGCTGCTTATTTCTTCAATGTCGTCAAGGCGGCTGATCCGGGCAATGACCGGATGCAGTACCTGATGAAAGAGATCCAAGATGGGGCCCGGGCCTTCCTGAAGAAGGAATACACCTGGGTTGCCGGATTCGTCGTGATCATGATCGTGCTCATCGCGATTCTGCTGAACCCGCTCTCGGCAGTCAGCTACGTGATCGGTGCAATCCTGTCGGCCAGCGCCGGCTGGGCGGGCATGACGGTGGCCACCATGGCCAATGCTCGTACCACCAACGCTGCCATCGAGGGCCCGCAGAAAGCACTGCCTCTGGCATTCAAGGGCGGCGCCGTTATGGGCTTCTCCGTTGCTGGCCTGAGCCTGCTCGGTCTGAGCTTCCTGTACCTGCTGTTCGTCGAGTGGGCGCCACGCGACACCGCGGTCGAATCATTCGAGATCATCACCGCCTTTGGTCTGGGCGCAAGCTCTATTGCATTGTTCAGCCGTGTTGGCGGCGGTATCTACACCAAGGCAGCCGACGTTGGTGCTGACCTGGTCGGCAAGGTCGAAGCGGGCATCCCCGAAGACGACCCACGCAACCCGGCCACCATTGCCGACAA